>Ga0209337_1000222_pt1 | contig 45419 bp, 52 predicted proteins | sample LinPmetageLP53_FD_184044 | JGI IMG/M metagenome (GOLD analysis project Ga0209337, IMG submission 184044) | Marine viral communities from the Pacific Ocean - LP-53 (SPAdes) (version 2) | ecosystem: Environmental > Aquatic > Marine > Oceanic | place: Pacific Ocean | collected 2010-02-08
TATATATCAGACCGTGAAATAGAACTTCAAAAGTCTTATGGCTACAAGGTTGATTTAAAAAAATATAAAAACCTAAAATTTAATAAAATGAAAATAAACGCTACAGAGCAAACATCAACGTTTGATTGCCCGGTAAATAAACTAAAAGGCAGACTCATGGATAACATAGGTATGACGTGGAAAACAACTTATGGTGAATTTGTAATATCAAACGACTATATACCTTGGATAATAGCAAACGTAAAAACATCTATGTTCAACGAAGGTAGATCTTACATTTATAACAAAGCTTTTTATGAAGCATTTTTTAATCCTAAAGATAGTCCTGATAAATCTATCAAATATAATTTAGATTGTGAGAGATTTGATCTTATAAGAGACTGGGCAGCTACTAGAGGTATATACGACAAAGGTAATACTCATACACAATACGTTAAGCTTATGGAAGAGGCTGGTGAACTAGCTGAGGCTCTATTAAAAGAAGATGACCACGAAATATGGGATGCTATTGGCGATATGGTTGTAGTGCTTACTAATCTAGCTCATCAGACAGGTATGGACATAGAACAATGTATTGACAATGCTTACGGTGAGATAAGTCAGAGAACAGGTAAAATGGTTAATGGAACATTTGTAAAAGATAAATAATGAAAATAAAAACAGAAGATAAAATAGTTCAACAAGTCTTAAGAAAGATGGACGAGCGTAGCTTAGTAGGTCAGAAAAAGTATGGAGCAACTATGATGCAAGAAATTGAAGGCCAAGAAAAAGACCTTGATCGTTTCTTAGTTGACGTACAAGAGGAACTAATGGATGCTTTGTTATATATAGAAGCAGCTAGACGTTGTTTAACTGACGAGGTTGAAGAAGTTATGTTAAATAGAATGGAAGTTTATGAAAAAAACATTTAAACGAAAAAAAGGTCCTGTACAGTCGAAGAAGATATCATATGATGGTATCAACTTCGCCTCTGGGCTTGAGCGCTATATGTATATGGCTTTGAGAAAAGCTAAGATAACGTCTTTATATGAAGGTCAAACTTTTGAATTGTCAGAAGCTTTTGATTTTCCTTTTGAATCATACGAAAGATGTGGTAATGGTAAGGGAGATTATAAAAACAGAGGTAATAAAAAAATACTTAATATAAAATATACGCCAGACTTTGTAGGTAAGGGTTTTATAATTGAAACTAAAGGTAGAGCTAATGAATCGTTTCCTTTACGTTGGAAATTATTTAAAAAACTTATTACTGAAAGACGATTAGGACCACTTACATTATATAAACCACAAAATCATAAGGAATGCGACGAGACAGTAAGGTTAATCCTTTCGAGGCTAAAAGATTAGCTAGAAAAAAGTACGCTGAACGGCAAATAGATAAATGGTGGAAATGGAGCTGGGAAGTTAGAAACAAAGTTAAATTTAAAGAATTAGTAGAAATACAAGATAAATATGGAATCAAAGCAGAATAAAAACTGGAGTTTATCAGTAGGTACATATCCAGGTGTGTTATTAGGAGCAAGAACTTACGATGAAAAAGATCAAATAACACATGTATTATATATACCTTTTATTGACATAGCATTAGAAATTTTTAAATAATGGGATTATTTGATGAGCGCATAGCGTATAAACCGTTTGATTATCCAGAATATTACACAGAAGGTTGGTTAAAACAAGCTCAAGCATTTTGGTTACATACTGAAATATCAATGCAGAGCGATATAAAAGATTGGAATGAAAGACTTAACAAAAAAGAAAAAAACCTTGTTGGGAACATACTTCTTGGATTCGCGCAGACAGAATGCGCGGTATCAGACTATTGGACTCAGAAGGTCGTATCGTGGTTTCCTAAACACGAAATAAGACAAATGGCTATGATGTTTGGCTCACAGGAAACAGTACATGCTGTAGCGTATAGCTATTTAAATGAAACATTAAAACTAGAAGATTATGAAGCGTTTCTTCACGAACCAGCAACGGCTGAAAGATTTGATAATCTGGTTGCTTACAACGGTAGTGATACTGTTGGCATTGCGAAAAGCTTGGCTGTATTTTCAGCCTTCGCTGAAGGAGTTAGTTTGTATAGTGCTTTTGCAGTGCTGTATAGTTTTCAGCTTCGAAATTTACTTAAGGGTATCGGGCAACAAATGAAATGGTCTGTTAGAGATGAAAGCTTACATAGCAAAATGGGTTGTCAGTTATTTAGACACATGTGTCAAGAAGATTCTAAATTACTAGAATCTTGCAGAAAAGATGTTATTGAAGCTGCTGAAGCTATGGTTAAACTAGAAGAAAAGTATATTGAAAAAATGTTTGAGATGGGTGACATTGAAGGCATTAAAGCAAATGACTTAAAACAATTTATAAGAAAAAGAACAAATGAAAAACTTATTGAACTGGGCTACATCGATCTTGGATCGTATTTCTCATATGACAAAGAAGCAGCAGCTAATCTTGATTGGTTTTATCACCTTACCGGGGGCGTCACTCATACTGATTTTTTCGCTATTAGGCCGACAGATTATTCAAAGGCAAATGAAGGTGAAGACTTTGAAGACATCTGGTAAAATAAACATAACAGAAAAGGATATATATAATGATCTTAATTGGAACGGCATGAGAGACCTTGTAAAAGATAAAGAAGAACTAAAATAAAATATATGAAAAAAATAATAATTATTGCGTTAACGTTTATACTTACGTCTTGTGGTAGTACTTACAATGTTTCTACTGATTATAGAATTAAAAGTATATTAACAATAACAGAAAAAGGAGATACTTTAGCTGTGCCAGTTAGAGATTTTAAATTTAGAGTACTTGACAGAAGAATTAGAGAGCTAATAGACCGTGATCCATTTAGGTACCAATATAGACAAAATTGGTATTACAGAGATTACAACTTATACCCTGTTCCAAATCAAGGCTATAACTACAATAGATCTAAACCTAACATAAAACCAAACTCTAAACCTATTAACCCACCTAGTCCACCGCTAAACATTAAACCTTACACACCTATTAATCCACCTAGCAGTAAGCCTATTATAAAACCAAATAAAAAAAATGAAAGAAAATAAATTAATAGAAATGAAAAATAAGATTGAAGCAATGGCAAGAGTCATGCAGCAACTTATTACAGAATTACAGTTTACTAGAGAAGTAGCTGTAGGATCATTAGAAACAATTAAAAAAATGCCTGGTTATGAAAAGGCTTTAGAAAAACTAAAAAATGAAGTCAAAAACAAAAATGAACAGACGGAGAAGGTGGAAGTACCGGCTGCTGAAGACGCTTAAATATACTAATAAGCTAACATCATATCAAAAAGTAGCATCACGTATAGGCTACATGGGTGCTGGCTTTGTTATAGCGGGTCAGTGGACTATTGAACCTGTATTTTTTATTATAGGATTTATATGTGTGATAGTACAAACGTCATCACGTAAACAATGGAACTTAGTAACTTTAAACGTTAATGGTTTAATAGCATGGATAATACACTTAATAAACGGAATATAAATATAAAAAACAAAATTATGGCAAAAAAATTTGAACCTCATATGATGTACGACCCTAAAACAGGTAAAGGGTATAAAGCTAATAAAATGGCTGATCATACAAGAATGAAAAAGAAAGGTTACACACACGCTAAGCCTAAAAAATAATGTGGAATAATGAATGGAAAAAAGGAGAAGATTACCCTAAGTGGGGTGATACAGACGTATACAAAAAAACTATTGCTGGTGGATATTTGCTACAAGATGAAACTCCACGTGATGCTTACATGCGTGTTGCTAAGACTGTTGCTAGACGATTATATAAGCCCGAAATGGCAGAAACGTTTTTTAATTATATTTGGAATGGCTGGCTTTGTTTGGCTAGCCCTGTGTTATCCAATACAGGTACTGATCGCGGTTTACCTATTAGCTGTTTTGGTATCGATGTGGCTGATTCTATACAAGATATTGGACAAAAAAATTTAGAGATGATGCTACTCGCTAAGCACGGCGGTGGAGTTGGTATCGGTATAAATCAAATCAGACCCGCCGGCGCTAGAATAACAGGAAATGGAACATCAGACGGAGTTGTACCCTTTTGTAAAATATATGACTCAACTATACTTGCCACAAATCAAGGATCAGTTAGACGAGGAGCTGCTTCAGTTAATATCAACATCGATCACGAAGACTTTGGGGAATGGCTTGAAATTAGAGAACCTAAAGGCGATGTCAACAGACAGTCACTTAACCTACATCAATGCGCAATTGTGGGTGATAAGTTTATGCGTAAACTTGAACAAGGAGATGCGGATGCAAGGTCTAGATGGAGTAAACTACTTAGAAAGCGAAAAGCAACTGGAGAGCCGTATATTATGTTTAAAGGGAATGTTAACAAAAAGAATCCTAAAGCTTATAAAGAAAATGGATTAAAGGTACATATGACTAACATATGCTCAGAAATAACATTGCATACAGATGAAAATCATAGTTTTGTATGTTGTTTATCATCATTAAATTTAGCAAAATATGAAGAGTGGAAAGGTACAAACCTTATTTACGACAGTATATGGTTCCTTGACGGGGTCATGGAAGAGTTTATACAGAGAGCTAAAGGCTTACGAGGTTTTGAAAACGCGGTTAGGTCAGCTACGAAAGGAAGAGCGCTTGGCTTGGGAGTTTTGGGCTGGCACACGTACCTACAAGAAAAAGGTATCTCGTTCGAAGGTTTACTTGCTCAGTTTGAAACTAGGAAAATATTTAGTCAAATTAAAATTGAAAGTGAAAGGGCTAGTATGGCACTTGCAGAAACTTATGGAGAACCTTTGTGGTGTTCTGGAACTGGTATGCGTAATACTCATTTACGCGCTGTGGCTCCCACTGTTTCTAATAGCAAGCTTAGTGGCAATGTTTCGCCGGGTATAGAACCTTGGGCGGCAAATGTTTTTACAGAGCAATCGGCTAAAGGAACTTTTATACGTAAAAATCCTACTTTGTTAAAACTATTAAGAAAACTTAAAATAAATAACAATGAAACGTGGGATAAGATCATGGCTGATGGTGGTAGTGTGCAAAATATTGCTGAGCTTGATGATGTTGTGTTGGCACACGAAACACCCGCAAAGGAGGTATTTAAAACTTTTAAGGAGATTAATCAACTAGAATTAGTTAATCAAGCTGGACTGAGACAGCAATATGTAGATCAGTCAGTTAGTTTAAACTTAGCTTTTCCTAGTGTAGCAACACCAAAGTGGATTAACAAAGTGCATTTTGAAGCATGGAAAAAAGGTGTTAAAACCTTATATTACACAAGGACAGAATCTGTCTTACGTGGTGATATAGCACAACAAGCTATGAGTGAAGACTGTTTAGCTTGTGATGGCTAAAGGCTGAAAGTTATAACTATTTAATATATATAAATCAAAAAAGGGCTCTCGTAATGAGGCCCTTTTTCGGTTACAGGAACTTTTGGGTATGGTACGCCCATTTATCTTTGTTCCTTATAGTTCATCAATGCTTTTTACAGCTCCTTTTTTCATGATATTCTTTGCTACAATTTTACCAATATTGTAAAGACCTTTAACTCCTCCTCCTACTATTAAACCTAAAGTACCTGAGCTTCCCATTCTTTGTTGCTGAGCTTCTATCGGATCAATATTAATTCTTAACAATCTTTCTTTAGCTCTATCACTATCTGAAATATTATTTTCTCTACTCATTCTTTCTTTAGTAGATTTTATTTCTGCTAATCTTTTATAAGTAGAGTCATCTAACTCATTTTGTTTTATTGGATTGTTTGTTTTTGGTTTTTTAGATTCAATAACTTCTCCAGGACTATAATAATTATTTTCTGCTCTTCTTGATTCAGAGTCATAAATATAGTCGATATGCTTATTAAAAGGATCGTTTGTTTTTAAGCTGTCTATAAATTTTTTAACTTCTGGTTTTTCGAATCTACTAAAATTTTCGTATTGTTGTTTAGCATTTTCTTTTTCTGCAAAAGGCGATGATTGATGTGGTAATCTAAAACTCATGATTTTTTTTCTTTATTTTTGTTACAAAACGTTTTAGCAGCGGCAACACTTCCAAATCCCCATTTTTTTAAAGCCATTGCTTTTTTAGTTGGTTCTCCTTTAGCATCTTTCATTGCTCCAGCCATACCAGCGAATCTACAAGCAAATGAAACTCTTCTCTTTCCAGTTCCAGACGTCTGTCTTGAACCTAAAGTTTTACCAGTTTCTTTGGTATAATCCTTACGCATTTTTCTATTCTGCTTTTCGTAAGCTTTTTCTTTTATATTTAGTGGTGATTTCATATATTACAATATTCTTTATTAGCATCAAAGCACGGGCAACTTTTAGCCGCGAATTCATTGTGACCATGTATTGTAGCTTCTGAGTGCATTTTTTTTAATGTTTTAAGCAACAATAACAAGCTTTCTTTTTGTTCAGGTGTTCTAGTATCTTTAGCAATCCATTTGCCGTTAGATCCACGTTCTGATTCGACGCCTCCAATGTAACAAATTCCTATAGAACCTTCATTTTCACCTTTAACATGAGCCCCTTGTTTGTATATGCTACGGCCATATTCTATAGTACCATCTAGTAAAACTACATAGTGGTAACCAATGCCGTTCCAACCTCTTTTTAAATGCCATTTATTTATTTCAGCGGCATCTAAATTTCTACCTTCTTGTGTAGCTGAACAATGAACAATAATTTTATTTATTGTCCTCATCTTTTTTATTTAAATTTATCCATTTAGTAACGGTATAGCCTATTGTTACTGCTAAAAGCAATATTTTCATGCCCATTTCTAAAGTAGTAAAAGTTGTAACACCTAGCGTTGAAGCGTTTATTATGTAAAGTTTTATTTGCTCAGTCATGATATTTATTTTTTACAAATACACTCCGCTACAGGACAGTCTTTTACGTTAACAATCATTTTTGAAACTAACCAGTTCCATTTACACATTAACTTACACCAGCAAGCTTGCATCCATAATCCTAATTTTACTAATAATTTTCCCATAGTTTATATTTTTTTGCAATCATTAACTGTTTCACCTGTTCCGCTTGGTGAAGGTTTTGTTCCTACTTTTTTATATCCGTCCCAACATTTTGAATTCTTAGAGTTAGCACCTTTAAACTGTGCGGCTGACTCAGAATATTTCATTTTGTAAGGTGTTTTACATTTTGTTTTTTGTAACGCGCTCATTTTTTGTTTTTATTTTGTAGTTCAATTATTTTTTTAACTCTGTTTTCTTCGTATTTTAAATCTTTTATTTCTTTTTTAGTTAATCCTAAATCCAGTAACATTGTTTTTTGTTCAACTGCAGAAGTTTCTTTTTTCATAACATTTATTTCTTCTATAGCTTTTTCTTCTGTTGAAAGCTCTTTTCCTTCACCAACTCCATAATATGGTAATCCAACGTCCCACGTGCTCCAACCTAATCCTAAAGCTATTTTTTGCCAAGCTTTAGTTTGATCACTTAGTATATTTCTTAAAGCGTTTATTTTTATAACAGCTTCATCTACAGGTATGTTTGTTAAAGCAGATATAGTTTGAGCTACTGCTAAATAAGCAGGATTGTTTAAATGAATGCCTTGTTTTTCTATTTCTTTTTTATTCCAGGAAAAAGTATTAGCCGAGCTATTTAATTTCCTTAATTTAGCTTGTATTGGAGGTGCTATAGAAAACAAATCATCTACAGCTTTAGAGTAATCAGAAGATTTTTTACCCATTTCTTCAGCTATTGTCATTAAAGTGTTTTTCAATGTAACAGTTAAAGCTCCTTGTATACCTAAACCTCTTACTTGAGAATCAAACATACCGTTTAAAGTTCTTGATATTCTCTGTGATCTTTTAGCTTGATCTTTTTCATCTGACTCGTCGCCATCAAACAGCAAAAATTGTATCCCTTGTTGTAAAGCATTAAACATAAGATTTTGTACAGTAGAATAATATACTAATTTAGATAAGTTTTCTTTATCATTACCTCTTCTGTTAATTAAATCTTGTATTGCTCTTTTTTGTATTCTAGCATACTGCATTTGAGTATTACCAAAAGATAATATTAATCTACCAGCAGCTGATCTTTGTTGATCACTAATTTTTGCAGCATTACTAGACTGCTGACTAGTTTCTGATATGTCTCTAAAATCTTCAAAAGCTTGTTTCTCAGCTGTTTCAGGATCCATGCCTTGCTTAATAAGAGAATCATATCTATTTCTATAAAAAGTAGCACCACCTGTTGCTATAGCAAAACTATCTGCATATCTTGTAAACACAAAACCTTTATTCAAGGCAAGAGCTATAAACCCTTGAATTCTATTTTCTTTACTAGCGGCTAAATCAGCTATTTCAGATTCACTAATATTTATTTTTAAACCATCTCTTCTAGATTTTAAGTAAGGAGAGTTTAACAAAAACATTACATCTTTCCAATACTGAGGTTGATTAGCAACTGCTTTCGCGGCCTTTAAAGGGTTGTTGTCACTCCAGTTTACAAAGTTAACATTGGATATCATTTGTAATAAAGCAGATCTTGTGTTAAGAAACATAACAACACCAACAGAATTATTTATCCAATCATACCATTTCTCTGTAATAGAATCAGTGTTACTACTTCTATTGCTACCACGTTTCATAGCATCTAAACTATTTCTCAAAGCTTTAACATAACCACTTCCAAATGCAGCTTCTAGTTTATTTATTATAGCATCACTAAATATAATATCTACATTTTCTTGCCATTCCTGTAAATATAGTTTTCTATTAACTTTATTTATACCGTTTATTATATCTGTAGTTATAGTGCCCGCAACCCAACCTGCACTTGGTTTAGGGTATTCTTTTCCTTTTTGCATTTTAATAAGCTCATCAGAAAAAACTTTTAAATCTGGATCAGCTTTTACAAAGTCACTTAATCTTTTTAAATCTCTTTTAGACAAACCAGGTACTGTCATACCTTGTTGTCCCCATATATAAGCTCTTATTGCGTGTTCAAATGTAAATTTACCTATACCAGTTTCTTTTTTTAAACTTTTTGGAAGTTTAGGAAAAGCAGCTTTTAAGGCATTATAATCACTAGCTGCTGATATTTTAGCTGCATCAATTTCTATTTCAGCTCTGTTGTAAGGATCTAGTACATTGTCTTTGAAAAAAGCCATTTGCGCATCACCTATTTTTCCTTTGCCTAGCATTTTATATATTAAACCAGTAAAATCTTCAGCAGAAGGTGGTATGTAAAAGTTATATTTACCTTTTCCAGCTCCTATAGTTTTAGCTTTTGCTGCTGAATAGTTTTTGTAAGCTTCAATACCTGTCTTTTTCTCTATTATATCATTCATAATAGTTGTAAAGTTTTTTTGCTTACTTCTCATTGCTTGCACAACAGTACCTTTAATATCTAAAGCATTGTAAACATCACCTACAGCCTGCGTGTTTAATATAGCGTCATCACTAAAATAGAAATCATTATAACCTTCGGCTACCTTACTCACCATCCAGTTAGCTTTGGCTTGCGCCGCTCCATCTGCTAGACCTACTATGTTGTCAAACTTAAGTGTTACACCTTCAGATTTCAACCATTCAAATATAGCTGTAGCTGCTTCCGGTGCTCTTGCTGTTAATATAAATACATTTGAGTTACCGTATTTGTCTACCGCTTTTTTAAGTTTATCAAACAAAGGTCCTCTTTTACCATCAACAACTTTATTGAAATCGCTAAAATCAAACTCTGCTCCTAGAGCTTCTAAACCACTATGTTCTAAAGCGAACTCAGTAGCGTTTAATATTCTTATACCGCCATTAGGCATTGTAACAACAATCTTACTATTAGTTATACCAACTGTATCGTCAAAATCTAAAACAGATATACCTTTTACAGGCGCGTTAATATCTTGAGCTACTCTTCTAGCTTTATCATAATCATCTAGTATCTTTATTTTATCAGCAACAGTTTGGCTACGCATTACTTTTTTACCAAAAGTTCCGTCTATGTTTTTAGCAGCTTTTATTTTTAAAGGTAATACCTTTGTTTTAAATACTTTAAATTCTGCTTTTGCTTCTGCCAAAGTTGTTTCGCCTGTTAGCACTTTAGTTATTAAACCATTAGCAAACTCTCCTGCTATTGCTATACCAGTTTCAGATTTTATATTTAATGGTCCTACAAAGAATTCACCTATAGTCATTTTAGGTTTTATAAGTTTGTACTCAAAAGGATTCGATGTGTTATTAGTACTATATCTTATCCAAGAGGCTAAACCATCTGGTAAAAAATCTAACTTACCCTGCTCTATTAAAGGTATTACAGTTTCATAAAAACTAGCAGGCATAGCTTCGTTTAAACCAAGTGGTTTCAAACTTAAGTCTTCGTTATATCTTAATCCGCCTTGAGCATAAGACTTTTGTATAATTTTAAATTCAGATTCAACTTTACCTTTTATAGCAGCATCTAGCAACTGTTTAGCAGCTTGAGTAGCTGGCATCATGTGTTCTTCTGTTATTTTAGTACCATCTATTTCACCTGTAATAGGATTTATAGGATAAAAAACAGTTGGCGCTAAAAATCTTAAAGGATGGTTTTGATCTGCGGCACTATCAGCTATAAATCTAGCAAAATCTGGAGCTGAGTCTGGGTTTTTCTTTATGTAATCTTGTATAGAAACAAAAAGTTTTTTAAGTAAATCTAATTTCTTTTTTATTAAACCAGGATCGTCTATAAATCTTTCTATAGCTTTTTTATTTAATATACTTCCTTTAGTACTATATGTTACTCTACCTATAGGACCTTTTTTTATTTCAGTAGATATAGCTGCTTTAAACTTAGGTACAGTATTAAAGGTTAAACTAAAACCACCAGTCATACCTCTTTGAATAAGATATCCTAAAGAAGGATTTAATTTAATAAAATCATCTATTGTGTTAACAAACTTTCTACCTTCTGGAGTTGTTAAATCAAATTCTTTTTTAGGAACTCCTTTAGAGTTTAAAATCGAAGTTGCTATTTTAGTTAACAAAGGTAGTTCTACTGGGAATTTACCTTTTTTCCAATCTCTTTTAACTTCTTGTTTTCTTTTAGCTTGTGCTTTTTGTCTAGCTCCTTCTGATTCTGTTTTAGTACCTTCTGCCACTTGTTGATCAATAGCTAGTTCAATACCTTTTAAAACCTGAAGTCTAGCTAACAACTCCATAAAACCTTTAGCTGCTTGAGCCGTGCCTGATCTTGCGTCTTTGATATTACCAGAAGGATCCATTCCAAACACAGAGTAAAAATAAGGTAGATCTAGTTTATTTGGATCTAGTCTATATTGTATTTGATTGTTTACTTTTAAAGGCTTACCATCTGTACCTTTTAATTGTATGTAAAAAGCATCTAATAATTTTTGAGCAAGCCTTCTACCTTCACCACCTATTTTTATAGGTTTACTGTTTTTGTTTTTTATAGTTAGTATATCAGCATTACCTTTTATTTGTTTTAATATAGATAAAAAAGCTGGAGCATTGTTTTTTATAAACATTTGTATAGGTGTAACTTCACCTTTACGTAAGTTGTCTTTTGGATCTAATATACGTGATACTGGTATACCTAGTTGATCTGCTATTTGCTGTGCAGCAGCTTCTGAAAAAGGCTTTAAGTCTTTTAAAGTTATTTTATCTAAATCTATATTACCTGACTCTATTTCTGATTTAACTGTTTCAGTTACAGATTCAATATCAGGATTTTTCATAACCTTAAAAGGATCAACATCTATTGTTGTTGCTTCAGGTGATTCTAACGCTTCAATTTCTGTAGTACCTTCTGATCCTCCATCTAGTTCACTTGTATTAAAAACTATATCACCAAGATCTTTTGCTCTTTCATATATTACATCAGCTCTATTACCCAGTCTACCTAAATAAGTTGTTACTTCAAATTCAGGATTATAACCTTCTCCTTCTTCAAATAAAGGTGTTGTTTTGCCAGACCAAGATGCTATATCACCACCTATTATAAGTTCAACAATAGCTTGCTTTATTCCGTTTTCATCTATTCCTTTTACACCTCTTCGTTCATAACCTAGCTTACCTTTTAAAAATCCAAAATTTGCTTCAACAATTGCTTCAGCCGCAGCGTATTGCTCGTCACGTTGTTTTTGATCTGCAGGTTTTTTTCTAACTATTGTAACTAGATCTTTATTAGTATAAATACCTTCCTTAAATCCATCATAAAGCTCAATGCCTTTGGGTGTTAATTTAGATCTTTTACTTTTTGGAGCAATTACAACAACTTCATCAAGAGTTCCACCAGCTTCATCACCTTGCCAAGCATCGCTGTCCATTATACTATTCAAAGCATCTACAGTCAGTTCTCCATTATTCCAAGCGTCTGCCATAGTTTGAAAAAACTGTAAAGCTCCATTTGGCCCAGAAAAATCTATATTAAAATCCGATTCAGTACCTGACTTAATAGCATTATTTACTCCAATACCTAAACTACTCCATAAATTAAAACTAGACGCTTTTTTTATATTTATTCTTTTACCAGAAAGCTCTTCTAAAAACGCCATAACAACTTCATCTGCTTTAGATGTGTCAGCTTTTTGAGTTATTCTAAGATAAGCCTTAGGATCATTATCTGCTAAATATGATAGTATACCACTAGCGACAGGTTTAAACGCATCAGAGTTAGTACTAAGAGCTTCTGAAGCTATAACATGATTTAATTCGTGAAACGTAGTTTCGCTAGCTTGATTAGCTACTGAATTTGTTTGACTTACGACAACATCATAAACTAATTTAGTATCACCATTAGCTAATGTTACTGTTGACACAAAAGTAGTACCGTTCATTGTACCATCTTTTATACCTTCTGTAAATTCTTCTAGCTCTGCTTTTGCTTCTTCTTCTGTTAGATTATTTTTAGGATCTTTAACCCTAGCATCTAACATTTTTTTATATCTTTTTATTAAATCTGAGTTGTTTCTTTCTAAAGCAAAACCTACATCTAAACCTTTTTGTTTTAAAGATTTTAAAAGATTAAGACCTTTTGATATATTGGCTTCAAACATTTTTGTTATATGAATCTGCTCTGCTTCATTAAATATTTGACTTTCAGAAGGGTTAATTACGCCATTTATTTTTAGACTTGTAACGGCTTCAGATTTTAGTGATTCTCTTTCTGCTTTTGGTAATAAATTAAATGTTTTAGTAAAAGCTTTAGTATATTCATTTCTAGCACCAACAGTAAGCTCAAATTCTATTCTTAAAGGCTCTAGTAGTTTTTCTTTTGTAGCTCGGTCATAAGCTGGATTCTCATTTATTGTTACAGCTTGAGCTTGTAAATCAGCTAGGCGCTGCATAGCGTCGGAGTATATTTTAAATCCATCTAAGTTAATATTTTTTAGCTTAGGTTGTAAATCTAATAATATACTTTCATTTGCTGTTAATAAATCCGCTTGCTGACTTAGCATTTCTTGTACTTGCTCTTCGGTTAAGCTTTCTCTAACAATTTTTTCTTTAAACCTATTGTCATATAATGATGCTTCTATAGTGTTCCACAAAGCTACATTATATTTAAATTCAGCATTCATTTTAGGTGTTGACAAAGCACTCATTATACCTCCAGCAAGCTGAGGCGCCACGTACATGGTGTTTGAAAAAACTAAAGACATAAAAGCGGCTTCTGTCATGCCAGTCGTAATAGGTCTTCCGTCTATCATGTTTTGACCAGCTTGAGTTATAGCTACTTCACCCGCGACATCTAATCCTATTAACTTAACGTACTCAGGTAAGCCCGCCATTCTTCTTCTTCCCCAATCTCCAATTCCATCTAATAATTTTTCGCTACCTACAGTTCCACTCCATTTACCTTTTAACGCTTTGAAAATTTTCCAATTAGGTAATTGTCCACCAACAAACTCTAATGAACTATAACCTAGCATTGCTAGATTCATGTCATTAAAATCATATTGTCTACCACCGTTTAACATTTCATTATATCTTTCTCCAGCATACATACCTCCAGAGGTACCAGATGCAACCACCATACCAGCATATGGATTTCCAGTTAAATAAGTAGTGCCTATCATAGCCGCATAAAAAGGCATCATTTCTAGACCTTGATCAAACAAGTATTCACCCGTGTTTGATAAACTAGTAAATGCATTATCAAAAGTAGGTGCTTCTACATATCTTTCTAATCGTTTTTGTCTATAATCTATAAAATCACTTTGTATGTTTAGTAATTTTTCTTGTACATTTTTAATAGTCGTGTCACTAGACGGAAGACCACTACCCATGTCTATTAAACCTAATAGCTGTTGTAATCCACCTAAAGCATAACTTGCTGAATTTATTAATAAATCACCTGGCTCCCCAAACCCTCCAAAGTACTTCTGTAATTGACTATAGTTTCTTTTTAACCAATTAATTTCGTAAGAATCACTTACGTAATCTTTTTGATTAGTTATATATGCAGAATAATCTAGTTGTATGTCTTCAAAACCAAACTTTAAATCTTTCTTATAAGAATTAACGCCTTCTATTCTTTTGTTCATCATGCTAAGAGTAGAATTGTATTTTTGCGATAATTCAGTTACATCAAAACCATTTGCTTGAGCCGTTTTTATTTCCTGAGCAAGATCTTGCAGTGTTAATTTATCTTGATGTATAGCTGTGGTTATGTTTCTTATGTTTTTAGCTGTACCACCTGTTTTTAATTTTTCAAGTCTATCTTCGAAATCTAATCGATCTTCTAGTTCTTTTCTTTTTATTGTTTCTCCTCTAAACTCTACTTGTTTTGGAAGTTTACCTTTGTATATTTGTTCGTTTTTTCTATTTCTATCAAGAATAAATTTAAAAAATTCTAGTCTTTCCTTTTCAGGTAAATCTTCTAAAAAAGCCTTTTTAAGCTCACCGTTAGCAGAGTCTATTTTTTTATTTTTTACAAGTTCTCTAGCAAGACCATGTACTTGATCTACAGTTATAGGTTTAGAATCAACCACGCTTGAGGCTTGTTGTTTTAATATTTCTCTTGCTCTATCTAACTCTTTTTCGTAAGGTTGAAATTTATATGAAGTAGGTGATCCACTTGATATGCCTGTTGTAGACGATGTTCCTGCTGAAAAATTTACTTTAGTTACAGGAGTAAAATCAATATCATTAACAAATCTCTCTATTTCAATTTTTTTGTCTTCGCTTATAGTAGTGTCAGCTACATAAGTATCATATTTTTCTTCAATAGAACCTATGTAACCAGTTCCTAATTCTTCAACTTCAGAACCCGCGTTCTTATGAGCTTGTATATACTCACTAACTTTTGTTAAATTTTCAAAGCCTTTTTTGTTTTCTTGTATAGAGTTTTTTATCTCTGTATGACTATATATTTGGCCGTTTATTTTGTACTTATTTTTATTTTCAATAAGACCCTGAAGATTAACTTCATCTAAGTTTTCAGAACCCATAACAAGTTCTCTATCATCTTTTACTTTTACTTCTGTAAATTCTGGTAGTTCTATATCGTAGTCATCTACATCAAAACCTGGATCTCCAATTCCTAGTATTTGAGCTATAGTAGCTGTTCTAAGAGGATCACCATCAGCACTAGACCAATTCTCGTCACCTATTGGTTTAGAGAAAAAAGTAGCACCGCCATCTTCTTTATATTCTACCTTATAAGCACCAGCTCCTAAATTGTAGGTTTTGTTTTGTTCAGGTAGGTTTACTACTCTAGCTGTTTGCCTAGTTATTTCGTTTCCAAAAGCTTCTAGATCTAATATTGTTTCATCGCCTCTTTTAGTAAAGTATGATTCCGATGTAGAATCTACCAATGTTGATTCCGTATTTTCTTCTGACTCCACAACAGGAATCGCCTTCGCAGAGTCGTTTTCTTTTTTTGATGCTTCGTTTGCTTTTACAGCAGTTTCTTTAGTTTCATTACTAAAGGCTTCAGCATTCAAACTTCCGTCAGGTTTAAATTTAGACGGTGGATCCTTTTCTTCTTTTTCAACTAAGGGTTCATTGGCTAGTTTCCAAGCTTTAACTTTTGCTTTTATTTCTTCCTTGCCTAAACCTTGATCTTGAAGTGAAGCTACATAAGTTTCTAGTTCGTTCATTTAACTTAATTTAATTCGTTTTCTTTTAAAAATTTCTGTGCTTTAGCTTTTTTAGCTTCTGCTAAATCAAATACAGCTGCGTCTTCTTTTACAGTTGGTAATTGATTAGTCATAAATTGTTTTAAATAATTTTGTATAAAATAAACTTTATATTTTTGTTCAAACAAAACCTTATTGCTTTGTTTTAAAGGTAAATCTTTTTCATAAGACCAAGACGAACTACCAGCGTTAGCATCTTGCACCATTTGATCATCTTCTTCGTAACTAGTGTCTTTAGCTATATAAACGTTCCAAGCAGCTACAGCATCTTGTTCTGAGCTCAAAAGCCCCGCAACTTCTGCGTTAATAAAAGGATCTGTTTTTTTTGATATTTTTTCCATATCAAATTGTAGCATGTTTCTACCTTTGCCATTACCTAAGTCTACTACTTCATAATCAGCTTTACCTTCTTCGTCTTTTAATATAAACTCTTCTTTTATTTTAGCATTTGGCAATAACTGTTGTTTTTCTTTATCAATAAATTCTTCAGAAAAAACACCAACTTCAGTTAATAATCTTAACATATCTTTGTTTATATCTGGAGTTGATACTACTAAAGAAGTATCTGAATCTAGCAGCGATTGAAGTGTTGCGCTATTAATTATAAAATCTTTTTTAAAGCCAGGACCAGTAAATATTATTTCTTGACTGCCGTCTTCTAATAAGTATAAATTAACATTATATCCATCACTTTTAGAAAAACCTGGTCTTTTATTTATAATACAATTAGCTATCATAAAAGAATAATCGTTGTTTACATCATAGTTTTTTTCTTCTGTAACTTGCAATTCGCCTGTTAAGTTTGCCATAAAATCTAGACTTACTTGAGGAGCGCCCTGTAGTTCAATTAATCTTTTATTTTCTAGCGTGCAATATTCGTCTAAACATTTGTTGTTTTGTATATCGAGCTTTAATTTAGCATAGATTTTACCTGTTTCTCTATAAGCATTATCAAATAATCCAAAATTAACATCTATAGGTTTTGCCAAATAATCTTTATTATAAGCCATAGCATCGCTCTCAAGTATTTGCTTTATAATAAGATTCATTGTTGTGTTTGTATTCTCCATGTTTATATTTTTAAGCTCCGATTCTACTACCTGCTAAGTTAGCTAAACTTCCAAACATACCAGTTATAGCGCTAGTTGAATCAGCTCCAGCCTGTGCCTCTGCTTGTGCAGCTCCAGATATTTGACTAGCAACTCTATTCATTTCTGCAACCTGTCTTCCTTCTCTTGTTTGAAACATAAATTGACTTCCTTGAACGTCTGCCTGTTGTAATCTTTGCTGCTCTGATTTTAATTGTTGTTGTAGTGATTGCTCGCCTTGAGCTCTTAATCTTTCATTGTTAGCTTCTTGACTTTCTATACTAGCAGCAACACCTTTTTTGCTTCTTAAAGCTGCCTGAGCTAAAGCTGTAGCACCACCAGCACTTGCACCTGTAGCTCTCATAGCATCTAAAGTATTAGCTAAGGATATATCAGCTTGTTCTATTTTCATTTCAGCAGCTTGCGTCGCTACTCCAAGACTAGCAAAAGGATTGCTAATCATACTAGATAAATCTTGTACTCCTTCGTATGGGTTTATTATATCTTGTCTATTTCTTTCTAGACCATTTAGCTTTGCTTCTAGCATTTGTCTTCTTGCTCTAGCCCTGCGCTCTGCTTTTTTAGCAGATGCCGAACCAAATATACCACCAGCGATGCTCATTACACCGCCGCCTACAGCTATATAACTCATAATTTATCTATTTTTTTATCTTTATGTTGTAAATAATATTGATCATACGTATCAACAACGTTGTTTTTTTCTAATTTTTTAATATCTTTTTCATTTGTAGGATTTGAAAATACGTTCGTAAAAACACAATCCTCTAAAGCATAAACAGCTCTTTTTATACCTGGTTTTGATATTATTGTCATAGGAGCGTTAATAGTTTTTCTACCATTTTCCTCATCTACTATTACCATTTTACCTTTTAATAAAAAGCTAACATGTTCATGTAAATGTATTTTACCTATAGCAAATATACCTTTTGGTATTTCTATTTGTCTTATATGCATACCATCAGCAAACGTATTTGTTACTGGACAATTGTCGGTATCACCAAAAAACACACTACCTTCTGGTAAATTACTTATACTTTCTTGAAAATCAAGTATGTTGTTTCTTAGTTTTTTTACTAGTTTATTCATTTAATTTAATTTAATAACCGTTATTAGCATTATAAGTTGTGCTGACTTGAAAAAGTTGTTTTTCTCCTCCAGGATTTGTCACAGTATCTGTTGTCATAATAACATTTGCGTAAAAACCTTTTATACCAGATATTTCATTACCAAAATTAATTTCACCTGCACTTGCTCCTGACGCGTTTACTAAACTAGCAACATACTTATTTTCTTTTCTATTAAAACCTTCGTAAAATTGATTTATAAAACCTGGATCAGAAGTTCCAAAAACAGTTTGGTATTGTGGCCATTTTACATTTAAATTAAAATAAAGTATAGTGTTAGCGCTTATACTTAAATTTTGGTTTACAACCAACGTATTAGTGGTAGTATTAAAACTAACAACTTCAGTGCTTAAAGGTACTCCTACTCCAGTAACTATAGCACCAGTTGGTATTAAAACTTGATTAGCACTAGAATTAGTATAAGTTCCAGTTAGGTTTTGAATAACTACACTTGTGGTAGTTGAAGCAGTTGTTGATACAGCTTTTGAATCAACAATTGCATATCTTCCTTCGTAATAACTTAAAACACCATAAGACGTGTCTCGTGTTTCTGACCAAGTTTGAGTTGCTAAAGAAAAATCATTACCAGTAGGATCAGAATTTATTGCGGATTTAATATCTACACTCCAACCATTACTACCCTCATAAGAAATTGTTTGAAAAGATTTAGATTTAACAGGATTTTCATTAACAACAAAACTAATAGAGCTAGGATATGATGTTCCATAAAAATTAGATCTAGGTACCGCAGTAGAATAATGTTTATAAAGACCCGTTAAGGAACCAAAAAACATCTTTACATCAGTACTAAAATTTGTTGCTTGTGATAAAACTAAAGTATTAGTAGTAGGATTAAAACTAACAACATTGCCTATATATGTAAGTGGATCTGGACATGGCGATGATAAGCACGCTGTAACTCTAGATCCATTAACTATGTTACCAGTTATACTTCCTGGTAATATTTGAAAAGTAGATTGAGGCTGCGGAGCCGTAGCATTTCCAGTTGTTTGTGCAAAAGCTTCGCTGGCCGCTAGACTTTTTACAGAGTAAAATTCATTTCTTAAACTAAACATTTGATCTGGTTCGTAATTAAAAAAACTAACCCAACCGTTATATCTAGAGTCATAGGCTAAAGTGTAGTATGGTTGTCTTCTAGTAGCTTGTCCTAGTACTGGATTTGCCTGCAAAGAAGTTACATATTGCTTGTTATGAATATCAAAACCACCTATAACATAACCTTCACTTATAGAATTGTCTATTTCTTCTAAACTTGTTCTAAAAAAGTTTTTCATTCCAAAAGAAGATATTTCACTTATACCGCTAGAATTTAACTCTAATATAGCATTATTATTTTTATCAGAAAAATACTGACTATATCCGTAATTAGCAAAACTTTCAGGATTTTTACTTATTCCATATTCACCACCGTAAGGTTGTAAAACTCCAATAACTAAATTACTAGATGTTATAGAGCCTCCACCTTCTGCAGAATATATAGCATCTTTGTCTATTAAAGCTCTACTTACTTTTAGCTCTTGAAACACGTTTAAATTAGAATCAGAAGCGTGTAGTTTTTGTATTGAGCCATTTGCTGGATCAGCAGACTTAGTTATATCTTCACCAACTGAAAAAACATTAGTTCTGTTTATTCCGGTTCTAGAATTAAAAGGACCAGAGTATATTAATGAATTACCTAAAAACGAAGCATCAGCATCTTCTTCTACTATATAAGCTTTAGCCCCAAAATCTACAGACGTGTTATTATAACCTCCTGAAATTCTAGATTCTTCAATAACCCAGTTGTTTGCATCTACTGTATTAGAAACAACATCATAACCACCTATATCCTTAGGTATACCTCTAGATCCATTCCAAATTGGCTCTTCTGAACCATTGTTGGTCTTATGAAGGGTAAACGTGTTAAAATACTTTATTTCTATTACAGCAGCCATATTTATTATTATTACTTATTTTTTAATTAAGTTACTACAGCCCATGTGTATTGATCTAATGTAAACTGTTCAGCGTTAGCGCTTATATCCAAAACTCCGCTGGGTCCAGATGTTACTACGGGTGGATTACCTTCTCCACCGGGTTGAGTAGCATATGGAGAGTCTAATAAGGTCCATTCACCTGGAACACACTTGGGGAAACTTGATACAGGATTTGTTGAGCCACATTCTGCTGGAGTAGTAGATACGGTCCAATAGGGCGTGCCAGATGGAAAAGTATATATAGCGTCATACCTGCAAGACTGACTACCGCCAGTGCCACCATTAACCCATTCTTCAAAAGCAGCCTGTGGAGTTCCACCAGATTTTAATTGAGTTATATCTCCATTGCTATTAGCAAAATCAATATTTAATACTTGAGAATCAACAGGATCAGCTAAAGCATTTGTTAAATATCCATTAGGATTCCAAGTATTCCAATTTGCATTAATTGGAGAATTACCTTGTGGTCCCTGGATTCCACTATACATTGAACCAAAAGCTACGTAATACATAAAAGAATTAAAACTAAAAGGCCCATTAAAAACATACCAAAGCTGTGATTCAGTTGGGCCGCTTGTTACTTGAAAAAATGTTACAAATTGATAAACCCAATTTATCCTTGAATCACCAATACCTCCTTCAAAAGGACCTCCTGGTATAGATAACTCTGCGTAACCTACTACTTTTTGATAAACATTTTCAACTGTAACTCCTGGATTTATTATTATATCTACCTCGTCTGCAAAACTTGCTCCACCGGCATCTTGCACTTGTATAGTAAGATAAAATGATTCTATAGGCAAAGTATTAACAGCTGTGTTTGACAAAAGCCAACTAGCGTTAATTGCGTTTCCACTAGTGTTAGTATCTGATATAGCGAAAAAATCAACTTCTGGTCCATCAACAGATCCTTGTCTTTGAGATATTATAGTGCAATCACCAGCATTAAAGTTACCTGAAAGAGGTAGTGGACTACCTGTTGGCGGGTCTTGAGTGTTTGCACTTCCATTTCGAGCAGCTACATTTGTTATACCTTCTGTAGCAGGTGTTATTGAAAAAGTTTGACCTTGTGTTGGTACCATAATTATAGGTGACACGTTTTGTAGAGCAATTTCTTCTTCAAAAAATGTTTCTAATCCATTTACAACCGCTCTAAAATTAAAAGTAAAAACTCTTGTTAATGGTGAATAATTAAAATATATTGTATCAAAATACTCAGTTGTTGTTTTTACATTAAAAAGATTAGTTGATGATACTTGTGTTAATAAAAAATAATTATCAACATTTTCATCAAGTCCATTGGTAACGCTAACTATTTCTAAAGTTTCATCAATATCAGCAAATGGCACTATTTGACCAAAATTATTTAATATACTAAATGGTGCTGCGAATATTTCTCCACCAGCTGGTAAACCTTCTGTAAATGGACTAGGATTTAAGCCACTTAGAATAGACCCGCCTGATACAGAATCTATTACAGCGTTATTTAAATTAGAAACTAATCCCGATGTTGATGTTTCCCAAAATATGTCTAACAAACTCTCTACAGGTTCAGTTTCGTAAACAGCTAAATACTGTAAGCCAGGATTCGCGTCATTAACTATAGTTATGGTTTGATCAGCTGTTACATTTACTGGCTTATTTACTTTTATTCTAGCTGGATTAGATATAGTTAAAACAATACCGTTACTTATATTTACACTGTTATTTAATGTAATTTTCTTGTTAGTTGTATCTATAGCGGTTATAAAAGTACCAGCTGGTATGCTGCTAGAATCTGCTTGATTATATACTAAATCACCTACAGCTATAGATTGAGCCGGATCACCTAAAGTATTTAACTCTATTATATTATTTATAGAAGACGCGGCTGTTGCAAAATCAGGTGTATTTGAAATAGGAGATTCTGCGGTAAATCCAGGTGTTTCAATCACTAAGTCATCTGGAAATCCAGAACCTAAAACTTTGTCGCCTGGGTTTATAGTACTAGGGTCACCCGCTACGCTGGCTAGTCTTATTATATCAGTATTAGTAGATAGTGAAGACTGAGCGCTAACAGTGTCATAATTAGTTGTAGATATTTGACCTATTTGTTTATGTGTGCTTATTCTTGCAATTAATGGGTTTGATTCTAAATCATAAAACTGAGGAAAATAATCAGGTCTTGGTGCGTCATCACCTAAAGGTGTGTAATCAAACAAATCTCTAGCTGTTGAAATAGTAGAAACTATGTCATTAAATCTTTCAGGATAATATTGCTTATTAGAGCTACCTAAGTCAGTTGCAGGATCAATTAGATTATTTGTGTTTTCAACTCTACCAAATAATTTTACAGAACTTCTAAACTGTCTTTGTTCTGGACCAACTTCTGATAAATCTCTAGGTACTTTATTTATATTGTCATTTATTAAAACAACATGTGATGTTGATCCAAGCTCTAGCGTAGGATCAGATGGATAAGAAGCCATTATACCAGGTAAGTAAACATTATAATATTCTTGCTCAGTTTGCTTTACAACTATTTTATATGAGTACCAACCTAAGGGATTGTAGTCTGAACTTGTTGCATCTCCATTATATAAACCAGGAGTTCCTGTTCTAGAATTAAAAGTTGAATCTATTGTTTGGTTGAACAAAAGCTTTAGTGAATTACCAGGCCATTGAGAAGGAATTATAGATGGATCTATATAAGGTGAATAAATAGTAGAGCCAGAAAATGCAATTGGAGGCGATCCTACTAGTATTGTATCTTTATTATCTGACAGTATTACAGTAGACGTTCTACCGTATCTATCTGATAAAACAACACCTACTTGATAGTTTCTATTAGACTTAACGCTATGATTAGGATATTCTATAATACTAGTTGTTTTAGAGGTATCAGAACCAGGTTGAAATAAAACTATATTAGCCGCAACTAAGTTAGTTACAGCATTAGTTAAAACAACTATAAAAACCCCTGTACCTACGCCGGTTTCTGTTACAGAAACCACCTGTGTGTTTTCAGGTATGTTTCCAGTCCCCACGACTAAAGTTATAAAATCACCGACATTAGGAGGACTAGCCACTCCTTTGTCTATAGTTATAGTAGTGCCATTATATGGACCACCTGTTATTTCTCCTTTTTCTTCTTTTAAATCAAAAGCTGCTTTAGCAGATGAGGTTACGTTGTAGTTTAAAAATTTAGGTGGAGTATGTTTGTTTTGAAAATTAGCATATATTACTCTATTTCCAGAAACTTCTTGAGCTAGAGCTTTTACTGGAATTTTATCATAAACCCTTATAAGATCTGCTTCTGGTAAAGTTTTAAATGGTTTTTTAGATTGATAATTGTAAACAAAATAATCAGGATTGTTTACATTTAAAACAACATTATCTACTAAAGTTTGAGGTAGATCTAAAGTTATTTGTCCCCCAGATGACGGATTATTTGGATTAGTAGGTTCAAAGACAGTTACTTTAGGTTTACCAACTATACCAAAACCAGTAATTAAACTACCTACAGTAATACCACCCTTTATGTTGTCTATGCTAAAAGGTCCCACTGAGTTTGTCACCGCGCCGTTAACAGAAAAAGTACCAGCAGAATTAATTATGTTACCTATAGTGATTGTTTCTATAACTTTAACAGCTGTAGCGTCTGATTCTTTGTATAATATATCTATTTCCTTAAGCTTTAAGCTATTTTGTATATCATAATTTTTAAAAGGTAATGGTATTCTTAATTCTATATCATTAACTTTATTCTGCATAAAAGATACCGTAGTACTTCTATAAGTATCACTTTGATCCTGTACTTCTGATATATTTGGTTTTTTTACATATAAAAAATAACCATCTTGCTCTGGTATAAAAGCAGCTTGGGTAAATGGAGCAAATATAGAATATTCATTGTCTTCATATTTAAACCTATAACTAAACCTACAAAATTTATCTTCTAGAAAATCAGGATCACCTGCAAACGAAGCATTGTAATATGGATTAGGGTTTAAAACAATATCACTTAGTGTTGTTAATTCAGGAAAACTTCCCCCTGCAATTGTAAAAGTCCATACAGCTGTAGTAGAATTATATGTAGCAGAAGAAAGAGTAGCGCCTGGTATAATAGTTATTTGTCCGGTATCAAAAGATGTATAACCAATAGTAGCTGCAGTTGGATATTCTCCACTTGCTAAAACAATATCTCCTGTAAAAGAATTAACATCAACAGATGTTGATCCAACTGATATAGCACTATCTACATTTCCAAAGCCACCGTTTGGGTAGTTTTTTGAAACAACATCCTTAAGTGTAGACTCGTAAGCTCCATCAGTAGAGGATAAATAGCTTTCTTCAAAAAGCTCTATACAATTGTAAGGATTATATTTAGCAACAGATATTTGATCTTCTGTAGTATAATAATTTATATTTTCTTCGGCTTGTTCTAAATTTATAACTCTTGGTTGATTTCTATTGTCTGTCCAAAAAAGTAAACTTTCTAAAACGTTAGAGCCATATATAGGATTATTTCTTGAGAAATTTAAAAAAGCTCCTTGCACTAAAACTTTAGAAGTTTCTGTTTGAGAGTTATATCTTATTATGAAATTACTAGCTGATGGAGAATATGTATTATTAGGAGTATCAAAAAAGTTTGTCCAAAACAAATAAACATTGCTTGTTTCATGATTAACACAATGACCTATACAAAATAAATTAGAAACACCTGTTAATGCTACAATATCTAAGACACTAACATTGCCTAATATATTTTCAACAGATCCAGCATTCTCTGTTTCAGAAGCGCTGACCTGAATGTTTTTAGCAGTTCTATATTCTCCGTTTGGAATCAAACGAGAGTCTAAGTCTTGATTCATTTTAGACTTTAAAAATGTGTTTATAGATTTAGCCATTAAATTTTAGTGTTTTATCCATTTAGATTTACCTCTCATTACTTGAACTATTTCGTCAAGTTTAATGTTTGATAATCTTATTTTAGCATTTCTTAAAGCAGCGCTTTTATCTTTTCTATATCTTTGCACTATATATTCTTGAACACCTGCTCTTGTAGATAAAAGATAATAAGATATACTTCTATACATAGCTTCTTCAGCCATTTTAGGAACTTTAGTGTCTAAGTCATAAGCAAGACCATCTGATATATATTCAATAACAACTAGTTTACCTACACAATTACTAGAAAAAGTAAACCTGCCTTCTCTTTCATTAATACCAAACCAACCGTTTGCCTGTGAGTACTGAGGATCTAAACCATAAAGTCTTCCCCAATTGAAAGGTCCGTTTATACCATAATTGTCCCAAGCATAACCAAAGTTATCCCAGTTTTGATACCATGTTCCGTTTATTAATTGAGTATTAGCTTGACCCCATCTTTCTTCTGTTATAGATGTTCCTTCTGTATTTTCACCATGACTATCTTGAGTAGGTTGTCCAGCAGAATCTTGTAGAAAAGTATTATATGGATTTGTAGTTAAATTGTTATTAGGATATAAAGGTCTTTTTACACCAAAACCATCTATATAGCAAATGCTAACATAGTTAACATAGTCTTGAGGTATTGTTAAGGAAAGTGAATCTGGAATTGTTAATTCAGATGATTTAATACTTTTTAATGTATCGTAGCTAAACTCTTGCAATGATCTTTTAGCAAAAAATAATATATCAGATTTTTTAGCAGTTTGTATAAGCTTACCGTCACCAACGTAACCCACCATGTAATTATCTATTATATCATTTAGTTTTACATAAGAATACTCACCATAGTTGTCTTCTACAGCTTGTCCAAAAGCTTTTTCATTATCTGTTTGACCGTAAAAACCACCAGTTAAAGATTTTAATTGAACAGCTATATATACGTTTGCCCCAGGAGAAGCAACTAGTTCTATAATATTATTACTAACTTTTAACTCTGTAGTCCATTCTACCCAAGTACCAGCAAAGCCTGTTGCGCTTGTATATAACTTAAAATTGTTTAAAACATAGTCTGCGTCTGTAGGGTTCCAGCTAGTACTACTACCTAATACAAGATCAGTATCAAATGTTGTTGTAAACTTTTGATTAGCAGTGTCAGTTGCGTCACCTCTAAAGCCTTGTGACCCAGCGTAGTATTGTTGATTTGTTTCTGTTATTAAACCCATTTATTTAAGATTTTAAATTTGCTTCAACAGATCTTGACTCTTGTTCAGCTGTTTGTATTATTGTTGGATCATTTATTACGATACCGGAATATTTTAATATATTTGTTACTAAATTTGTTTGTTCAGAAATATCTAAAGCAAAGTTATTGGAAGAAGCTTGACTATACAAATATTGACCTTGAGTTCCACCGCTGAATCCCCAAACTGGATCTGATGGAGTTCTTAAAACAGTAGCAGTTAATGAGTCTGGAACTGGAGATGGAATTATTATATAACTACTATTTTGACCGTATTGAGAAGGACTAGTATATCCATAGTTATAATATATAGGATATCTACTTGTTGGTTTTGTTAATTTAGATTTTTCTATTATTGTATATTCTTTTTTACTAACTCTTTGAGCAGCTGAATACATAATTGGATTACCATTATACGTACATATAACTTCTCCTATCATGTAAACCTCAGGATTAAAAGAACTTGTAACAGGATCTAGTGATGGATAAGCAAAACTAGTATTGTTTGATTGAATTTGAAATTGAATCTCTTGTATAAAAGGAGTTAGTTTATAAGATAAGTTTTCAAAAATATTAAAATACTCTGTGTCATTCTGAGTGTTATTTTGATTTACTCTATTAACTTGATTACCGTCAGGAAAATAAGAATTGAATATCTCAAGTTGAACTTGTGTAGCTATACTATTAAACTCAGTTGGAGGCATATAACCTCTTTGCTCTTTGTTTAATACATACAAGACTGTTTTATATACTGTGTTTACGTTTACAGGCATTTATTTATTTTTTTATATACTAAAAAGGCGGCCGAAACCGCCTATATATAGTATCACTTGTTTTTATAGTTTTTTATCTATAGATCTATAAACTTCTACACCTTCGTCTGTTTTTAACCAAGCGGCAAAAGCAGAGTAAGGGTTTTCATCAAAAGGTACATTCATTAGTTTTCTACCATTTGATCCCCATGTAAATGATCTTTGATCACCAGATAATTTAATTATGTTAGCTTCAACTGCTCTTATAGCAAAGTTTCTAAGCTGTACATTTTCATCTTTTGCTAGACTTATAAATAATGATGGATTACTTCTAGCAAATAACATTAAGTCTCTTCTTAATTCTTTAGAGCTCATACTGTTTACTTTAGAGCCTATTTCAACTCTTAGTATTGCTTCTGCAAAATCTACGTCCATTTCTCTTGCTGCGTTTAAAGCGTCTACTTGAAGATCTAATATATCTAATTCGTCTTCAGCAACAGCTACAGCACTAAATTCTTGATAAACTTTATTTTTTAAAGGGTGATATAAAGATAATAGCTTTTGTAAATTTTGTTTAGATTTATCTACTATCATTTTACCATCTTTAAATACAATATGCCCCATTGTACACTCTCCATTTTGTTCATCTACAAGTGGTGAGTCTTGGTTTGTTGCATACCTTATTTCTCTTTGCTTACCTGACACTTGATCAAAATAAAGCAACGCGTGCTTTTTTGTATGCCTACCAGGTATTGTATAAGTTAAAGGAGTTTTGCTTCCTTTGAGATAATAGATTCTATCTTTTATTTCCCAACTAGTTTTTGTTGGTTTTACTTCTTTTTGTGGTGCAGTCTTTACCGCTACCTCTTGAGGTGCAACCTCAACAGTTTCTGCTTTAGCTTGTTTAGCCATAATATAATATAATATAAATGTTAATAAGAGTAATAATTACCCTCGTCAGTTCAACGAGGGTAAGAATTACATTAATGTTGAATCAATTAGATTCCTTTGAATAATACAAAGTTGTTAGCAGCTTGAGTTACTAAACATCTTTCTGATAGGAAGTTTACTTCCATAGCATCAAGAGTTGAAGTAAATGCACCACCAGCAGAACCAGTTAACCAAGACTTCATTCTTCTGTCGTCAGCTTGTGAAGCTCTATAACGTACGTGTAAGAAAGGTCTACGGATATTAGTTCCTAAGATTTGGTCATATACTGTTGAAGTTCCAGCAGGAATTAATACACCTTCAATTGAATTAATACCATTGATAGCACCACGTGTAGAAGCGTCATTTAAGTATTTCCAATCAGTTTTGTAAAAATCGTAAGAACCTCTTCTGAATCCTGAGAATCCAAGGTTAAGAGCCATTTCTTCTGAATTTTCAAATAAACCAAAAGCAGTTCCTCCAGCGTATCCACCAGAGATGCTAGCTAGCATATCATCAAAATCAAGAGCAGTTTGTCTTTGTAAGAAAAGCATGTTTTCTTCAATAGCACCTTGAGTATCTAAGTTTTTAAGAATAGCATCGAACTCATCAAGACCAGCAGCAGCTGTAAATCCTGATTGCACGTTACCTCTAGCTTGAATAGCAGCGAATAAACCTTCAGATCCTGGGCTTGCAGCAACTCCTGCAGCACCACCTACTTGGTTAAATTCAGCTTCTACCATACTCATTTCTAGGTAATCTTCAAAACGTAGTCTTGTTTCAGACTCAGCTTTTAAGTACCATAAGTATCCAGATGTTCCGTCTTCAGTTGCAACTTCTACCCATCCAATTTGAGCCATATCAGATCCAGATACTACGTATTGGCTTCTTAATATGATTGGTGAGTTAGAGTATTGTGTAAGCTGAGGATCAACACTTATACGTCCTTGGTTTAAAGCAGTAACGCTACCTTGAACAGTATCAGTTCCTTTTCTGTAATCAGAACCGTATACAAATACTTTTTTATCTAAAGCAGCTGACCATCCGTTTGCAGGGATAAGAGCTACATCATCAAAAGTTTGTACAGTAAGAAGTTGAGCGTTTCCAAGTCCAGAAAGTGCGTAAGCACCAGAATCTTGTACAATAGCTTTAGCTTCAGCTCCAGTTACAGGATCTAAAATAACAATTGTATCGTTAATAGAAACAACGTTAGCTTGTGCGGCTGGTAAAGTTATAGCTGTGTCATTTCCAGCACCTGGTCCAACAGCTACGCCAACACCTGTATAAGCGATGTGTAGTCTATTTTGCTCAGACCAAATTACTTGATCAGATGTCATTGGCATTTCAGCGCCAACCATACGTAAAAAACCAGATAACGTTCTGTTTCCATAACGCTCTACTTCTTGTTCGTATACTTCAGGTAAGTATTGTTGTGCAAAGGTGTTTGTGTCACCAGCGCCGCCACCACCGTTAAATTGTAGGTAGTTGCTGTTCAATACCTCCTGAACTTGTGAAGGGATTAACCCTCCGAATTGTGGAGATAAACTCATAATTTTAAGTTTTTAATTAGTTAAATTTTTTTGTTTTTATTTTTAATTTTGTAGAATCAGCACCACTAATTGATTTTACTTTAAGACCGTTAAGAAAAACATTACCTTGTTGAGATCTTGCTTTCGTATCAGTTAAATTCCTTGATTTATTAACCACTTCTTTAACTGCATCGGCTTTACCTTGTTCGTAAAAATGTGCGGCAATCTTATCTACATTTTCAGCAGCATACATAGCTTTGTGATAACCCTTTGTGTCATTAACATTACCTTCGCTGTCTAGGAACTTCCCGACAAGGTTTGTTATGTTTGATTGGTTTTCAGCAACGTTTTGAGCATTTTGAATATTATACTTATATTTTTTATCTCCAACTTTAATATCGAAACCTTCGAATTCGTCATTAAATAATTTTTTAGTATTTTCTTTAAACTGCTCGTGTTGCAACGTAGCCTGTTCTTGTTGCTTGTTATATCGGTTGAAAAAATCCATAGCTTTTTGTTGGTCTTGAGTTACGCCCGGTCTCAACTTGATCTCGTCGTAGTACTTACTCTTTGTTTCCTCTAAAAAGCCTTTAGCTTTTGCAACTTCTTCTTTAAACGCAATTTTCTTTTTGCGTATGTCTCTTGGTTCGTCTAAATCTTCGTCAAATGAAAAATCTTCTAGCAAAAGATCAATATCTTCACCTTCTAAATAAGGTTTATTTTTTTTGTAATACTCTTTCAATAATGTTTTATCATCAATTTTAGAGTAATCGGTGTTAAGTCTAGTGTAATCTTCTATGCTCCCACCAGTTTCTTCCATAAATGAAACTAACTTTTCAATGTTTTCCGGTAATGGCTTACCTAAAACCTTTTCATCTCTAACAGCTTCTTTAACTTGAGCTTCAACTTTTTTAACTTCAGTTTCTTCTATTTCTTTGATTGGAGAAAACCCTTCAGCAGTCTCGTTGGACTCTTGTATAGGTTCTTCCATCTTAACGCTATCTCCGGATGATGTATCTCCAGATACTTCTTTTGTTTCTCCGATTTGAATGGCATCTTCTTCTTTTTTTATTTCAACCTTTGTGACATTATCTGGCATTTCTACTAAAGGTTCCTTAGGATTAACACTTACTTTTACAATGTTATCTTTTGTTTCTACTAGTTTTTTAGGTGTTGTTTTCTTTTTTAATTTAAACTCACCTTCCTGTTTAACAGGTTCATTTGTTTTTACTTCTTCTGACATAATATAATATAATTAAATAATTAATAATACAGTTTAACTAACTGTGGGAAACGGCTGCAGACTATTTTCTGTTTCAAAATCAATAGGTCCTGTTTCGTTTTTTCTTTGGCTTATCATTTCACTCTGTTGAGTTGCTTGAATTTTTGTTCTTTTATCTTTTCTGTTCTCTATTTTATCTTCTTTTGCTTCCATGCTTTTTACGTCCATCTGCTTTAACTGCATATCATATTGAAACTGTTGTTGTAGTTTTTGCTGCTCTATTTGAGCTGCAATTTGCATGCGTTCAATTTCCATTTGACTCTTAGCTTGTTCGTATTGAACATTAGCACCTGATATAGCTTCTTGTTTTTGAACTTCTGCCATAGCTGTTTTTTCTGCAGTTTCTGCTTGAGCAGAAGCTTGAGCTTGTATATTAGCTTGCTGAGACTGTTGGTCTTGTAGCATTTTTTGCTTACGTTTTATTTTAAGCATTTGATTAGCTAACTTAAGATTTTTAATTTGTCTTAAATCTATAGCGTCTTCTAGATCAATACCACCGCTTTGTAGAGCTACCTGTATATTTTCTTCTAACTTAGCTTGCTCTTCTTCGTCTGGCTCTAGTTCTAAAAATATACCAAAGTCATGAAGATTTAAATTATTAACTTCTTGCAAGGTTTGAACGTTGTATGTTGATATAGAATTTTCTAAAGCTTGTCTTGTTAATGGAAACTCTAAAGCGTCTGAAACTTTTAAAGCAATGTTTTCTGCTATTTTTAAAGTTAAATACAAGCTAGACTGCTTAATGTGTCTAGTTGCTACATTAGAAGCGTTAGCTGCTATTTTTTGTAATCCAACAAGTGTTTGTTTATCAGGTGTGCTACCATCTCTAGCCTCATTAAGTCCCGTTACATCACGTATCATTTGTAAATAGTACTGGTAGGTTGTTATTAAGCTTTGTATTTTAGCTTGACCATTAGAACTATTTAATTCTTGTATAGGAACTTTACCGTGATTAAACTCACCGTCTTGCGTCATTGATCTACCTACAATAGAACCAGTTTGGAAATACATGTTAAGTGCTTCGGCGGGATTATAATTAGTACCATTGCCTAAGTCAACTTCTGCAAGTCCGTCCATATCTAAATAGACACCATCTGGCACCATTCTAGATAAAACTTGCTGAAGCTTTAAATGAGTCAATTGTATTATATCAGCAAAGCCAACACATTTACTCACCAAAGATTCTATTTTACCTTTATATATTCTAGGCGCACATATAGCGTAGTTCATCTCTACTTTTGTAGTATCTGCATAAGGTCTAGACATGTTTTCTGCTAACTCCCATTTTAAAATAGTGTTTGTCCCTAAAACCTTGGCACCACTGTATAAAACTTCTATAGATCTTGATACTCTTTCAAAGTTATCATTTTCAGGTGGATTAAAACTATCGTCTTTTTCAATAGCTTTCATTAAACCTTGATCTGTTTGCTTTATTTTAAACACCTGATTGTGATATGTTTTGTAATCAAAATATAACACTTGAACTGTGTTTTCGTCGTAATCACCCCAACCAGTAACATAAGATTTATTACCAGGCATGGCTTGTATTCTTCTTAATTCATCTTCGCTAATATCTGGAAACTCTTTTTTTAGCTCTGGTATTGTTATAGCTTTTAACTCACCTACATAATATATATCTTCAAAGTTTGGATCTTCTGTATAAGAATGAACAATATAAGCAGGGTCAACGTAATCTACAGTAACTCCATTAGCCGTGTTGAAGTTAGTTTTAGCAGCGGCAATACCACAAACTGTCAAGTCCATGTTTAACCTACGCCTTACTAAGTCATATTTATTTTGAGCTAATATAGAAGATATAGCTTCTTCTTCTGCTATTTCGACTGATTGCTTATAAGTCAATTGCATGTGAAGTTCTAGTTGCTCAGCTGTTTCTGGAATAACTTTTTTATTAGGAGATTGATAAAGGTCAATACCTAAAGTGTTTTTTAAGTTATCAAGATATTCTTTAGCAAGCATATCTTCTTGAAGTCTAGAAGCGTATTCTGTTCTTTTTCTTATAGATTCTGGATCTTGAGAATATGCTTTTATATCATAGCTTTTAGAAGAAATACCATTAACTACAATGTCAACAAATTTTGATAAAATAGGAACTGGCTTCCAGTCTAAATTAAGATAAGACAAATCGCCATTAATAGACAATTCATCTTTGTATTTTTGTATACTCTGTTCTCCTCGCGCATATTGACGAAGCTGGTGATAATTGTTCCAATTAGTTAAATATCTATTGCCACTAGTTCTGCCTCGACCAAACCACTCTTGTTCTATTGCTTGTGCAACTTGAGACCCGTACTCCCAACTTGCTTTTTCAGCAGTGCTTACAACTTGGCTAGGAAAAGCGCTGTTAGTGTTAGTGTATATATTCATTTAAATAATTTTTGATGTAATTCCTTTGTTATCGTATTTTTTAAAACCCAAGTCTACTGATTTTAATTCTCTTTTAGCTTGAGGTAAATATCTATGCTTGTTACAAGCCATTAAAGCTAAACCTGTACTAATAGAAGCATCGTGTTTAGTTCTGTTATTTATATTAAATGTTGCCCAGTCTTCTAAGGTTTTTTGAAAATACATATCTCCATAACCGTTTTCTCTTAGTCCAACAAAGTGTTCTATATATGTTTCTATAGCAGCTGCGTGAGCTTGTTTTATGTCTTCACTAGAGTTTGGTATGCCACCTATTTCTTTTTCAGTAACAGATAGTTTATTTCTTTTTTTATCTGGTCTATTCATTGCATAACCTCTATATCCTCTTCTTTTAAAATGATATAGTAATCTAGGTTTGTTGTTTTCTACTAATATTGGCATGCCATAAAAAACACAAGCCATTAATACATCTTCAAAAAATATTTCAGCTGTTTGGGGTCTAGCTATGTATTCTAAGAAAAAATGATTAGGAGGAACGTCCATCATACTAAATTTAGTTAACCCGTGTAAAGAACCATTAGAACCTTTACCATCTACTGTTCCAGATATATCATATGGATCACAACCAAAAGCACCTAGTGATTCATTACCAGGATAGTTAATTCCATTTTTTATATATCTTACATTTTGCATTTCTAATGGAGGAACCCAAGTTATTTTAAACCTACCATTTTTATTAGGCATAAATATAACTCTAGTATCTTTCTTAGCATCCTCCCATTGAAAACTACCTGTTGTTATAGCTAGTTCGTTTTTAGAATCTTCATTAAAATCTATCTGTTGATATATTTTAGTTAAATTAAATAAAGACTCTTTTGACTCATCTCTAAATGCGTGCTTAGTTGTGCGCGGAAACTGTCTATAAAATTCATTTAAACCGTCTTGGTCATCTTTTAATCCTTCTACCTCGTTGTTCCAATACTCTATTACACCTATTTTTATTTTTTGACCATGCGGTCCTTCAACAGGGTTTTTTGGTGTGTCGAAGACAGGTACGCCATGAGAATCAATGTATCCTTCGTAATTCCACTCCATAGGAATGAACAGAGAATATAATCCGCTGCGAGTCTGTCCATTGGCGTTTCTTTTTGTAACATCCGAGTCATCATAAAGCTTTTTAAAATTTCTACCTCCTTTGTCTAAAGCATTTGATGTTGATCCCATCATACACTTACCTATAATTCTACTACCTAATCTTAAAGTTGTTTTCGTAACACGCCAGTTGTTGAGAATGTTGTTCGGCCTTTCCCATTTACCGCTCTCATCGTGGACGAGGAGTTTGAGCTTCTCACCATCGTAGGAGTTGTCACCGGTGTTCTTCCAGTCGATCGTAGTGTCCAAGCCTTGTAATTCTTCTTGCGCAATTTCTTCCGTTGTAGACGAAATAAGCTTACGACGGGTGTATTTTGTGGCTGGTACACGGTAAGCAAGCTCGGTCTTAGGCCTGTCCATACCGTCCTGGGTCGGCTTAAAAAAGAATGGGTAATTAACGGATATCGGTACCACCTTGTCTGTGAACATCTTCTTCGCGTCAGGTCCAGTCTTAGATAATACTCCATATCTAGAGTCGGAGGATATTGTAGCCAAGTTGACCACCTCTCCTGATGCCATAAAGGAAAAACCTGATCGACGATTCTTAAGGTAGCACAGTCCGTAGGATCGTATATCGGCCTTACAAGCTTCCCAGAAAATGAAGAATAATCTATTTGATTCCCTAAAGTCTGGTGCCCCAACGTCAATTTTACTCCACTGCAAGTACATGTAGTGAGTACCAGTAAGGTAAGTAGCAACGCTTTTGTTATAAAACCAAAAACCTTCTTCCCTACAGGTAAACTCTTTATCAATGTAATCATGCCATTTTTCTTTAAAATCTTGCGGATATTGTTTCCAGTCGAATGTTGTTTTTATCTTACTTAGAACTTTAGGGTATTCTGTTTTATTCCACTTGTTATTTTTAAATGTTTTAACATCTTGTTCTTCAGGTAAGGCTATTTTTAGGTTTTGTATTTCATAAACCTCTCCAATTCTACCGGTTCTACTTATCACAACCATGTCATGATCCTCGTTATAACCGTATTCCCACTTGTTATACTTATTCATTCTTTTAAGAACTTTAGGTTTTATGTGGTCGGGTAATATTTTATATAGAGTTTGTTGATACATTATTTTTTAGATCTACCTTCTGCAAAGCCTTTAAAATTACTTTGCTTTATTTCTTTTGGTTTATCATCTAACATATCTTGCTCTTCTTGTATTCTATTTAATATTTCAAAAGCATCAAATATTGCTAATTTTTTTGTTGCCGCTGCATTTTTAAGTCTGTCAGCAGATATATCGTCGTCCGAGTCTACAATAGGTTCTTTAGCAACCTTAATTAATTCCTCAACTGCCACTTGCCCAGCTAGGATTATACTTTTCTTCGTTTCCTTGGTTTTCATACTTAATTACAATATCATTAGATTTCATACAATAAAGCCTTTCGTTATTAACTAAAAATTCCCATTCACCGTTAGGAGTATACCCAACTAAGTCACCAGGAGTTATTCTTAGCTTCTTTAAAGAGCTATTGCCATACTTTAGTATACCAACAAGACTACGCTCTTTATCTAGCGTTAGATCTTGATTATCTTTTATAGGCTGTATAAAACATCTATCGCCAAACGAGTGATAATCTTTATTATTTTTATATAAATAAATTTGATCTATAGCACAAAAGTATAAATTATCTTTAAAATAAGATCTACTTTTTTTCTTAATACCTTTCATATCATAAAATGTTCTAAAAACATTTTGATGTACTACTACTAAATCACCTTCTTTTATTGGTGTTTTAATAGCCAAAGGTGTTTTAACAACCTTAGCTATTCTATTTACAAATTTCCAGTTTTCTATTTTAGTGTTAACTACTAATTCTTTGTTACCCACTTTTACTGTATTGCTGTATTTTTCACCTACAGGTTCTACAATAAAGTCATATAAACTGTTCATTAATATTGCAGATCGTACTCAACTGATATTGCCATGTTAGAATTAAATTTCTTCCACGGCAATACTTCATTGCTTTTCTTTATATGTATATTATAAGAATTGTCTGAATCTTCAAAAATTATATGTGATATTTCATGACCACCATAAACTTGTTGACCTACAGAATAATGCATAGCGTCATTTTTATAGTCAGATCCAATGCTTATTTTTCTTATGTTACTCGGCATCTTCTTTTTCTATTTCAGTGTATGATCCGTCTTTAAGATCAATATTAACTGAACCGTATTCGTCTTCTAGTTCTTTTTTGGTAGTCTCAATTTCAGAACTAAGTTTATCAATTCTAGTGTGTGCGTTCATCTTTTGAACTTCAAGAACACCAATTGATCTTAGTAATTCATTTAACTGAGTTTGTTGAGTGTTAACTAACTTTAACTGCTCTTCTTTGATTTTTTTAGCTTTTGCCATAATTTGATTTAATTTAATTGTTATTATATACTTATATAGTCACCTATATATTACTTATTTACAAGCAATTAATTCTACCGCAGCTCCAGTACCGGTTGTTACTACGTAATCTACAGCAACAGGTAATATAGAACCAGTTACAACTCCTTTAAACACAACAGCATTTGCAGCTGCCGTAGGAGCTAAATCTCTAGCTTGTAAAACACTTCTTGTAGCGTTTAATCCACTACCAACTTGAGCTACTGTTATAATATCTCCAGCAGAGTAATTAACTCCTGGTTGATTTATTGCAATTGTATCTACAGCTCCGTTAGGTGCGCTTACCAGTGTAATAGTTGCGTTATCACCTGACCCGGCTTGGAATAAAGTTATAACATCATCTACAGTATAACCAATTCCTCCACTTGTAAAAGTAAACGCGGTTACAACACCGGCGTTTATAGCTACTGTTCCTTCTATACCTGTTCCAGTTCCTCCAGTTACACTATCTATAGCACCTGCTGAATAACCTGTACCAGCAGCGCTTAATGTCGCTGTTGGTAATGTCACCGTAATATCTACAGTTAGACCTGTTGGTTCTGTACCTGGCGAGTGAGGAACAGTACTTACACAAGTTGTTGCAATATTATTTCCTGTTACATAACCATTACCATTTGATAAAGTCGCGTATGTAGGATTAGCACCATATAGATTGCTTGAGTTTAATTGTGTTACAGTACCCATAGCGCTAAAAACGCCTGGCGTTATAACAGCTACGTCCCCTCCGACGCTAGCGTAAAGAACAGAACTGTTATAATTAGTTCCTAGTGTTCCACTTTGGTTTTCAAATTCCCAAGCGGATCTTGCGTCTATAGTAGCATTACCACCTGTTGGTACAACAAGAGCCTTGCTAACTGTGCTAGTATCTAGCGTGAATCTTCCCATTTTATTTATTTGTTTATTTTATTTATTACTTATTGATTTATATTTCTCAAAACCACGTGAGCCAAAATAAGCTACGTATACGGTTGTTAATAGTTGTTTTAATAATTCTATCCATTCCTGTTCTACAGTAAAAGATATTTCGTGGTGACTGTCAACCCATATAAAAGCTATAGCCATAAACGATAAGAATATAAGCGCCATGGGGCGTGTGTTTTTACTAAGCCATGAGTCTGACGTCATATCAGATTCCCAACGTTTTGTTATTTGGTCTTCAGCCGTAGCAGCTGCTTTTTCAACAATAACTTGTATGTCTTTTTTGATTTGAAGTTTTTCCTCTTCAGTAGTTGTTAGCCTATCGATAACGTCTCCAACATCTTTGATAACGTTACCGCTTAGCCATTCCCAAATTTTTTTCACTATTCTCTAGGATCAGGGTATCTTATTTGGGAAGCAGTGTCAGGTGTGACAGGCTCAAATCCCTGAGGTATTATTGTTGATGATGTTTTCGAAGCGCGCTTTTCACCTGCATCAGAAGCATCAGTAGTATCATAATCAATATTACTTCCTAAGCTATTAGCTTTTTTTACTCTATCTTTTAATACTCTTAACTTTCTATCAAAAGCTTCGTCTACGTCATTAGTGCCAAAAGTTGCTCTTGAAGCATCTACATCAGCTTGGGATTCTCTAACTAAAGCGTCAGCTCTTTCTAGTTGTGATTTTTTCTTTTGTTTTATTGGGTTGTTTGCTGAGTGTTTTTGATGGAATGGTGTGTGCATTTTTTTTATTTTTAAATTTTTGTTTCTATTACGTATTTAGCTCCTGGAAATGTGTAGTCATACCCTGGATACATTATCTTAGTATATCCTCTATCGTCTGTTCCTAAAACTTTAAACTCAACACCTTTCATTGTTATTTTATTACCTCGTATTATATTTTGATGTTTATCTACATCAGGACTATCGCTTAGATAACCTTTTTCTGAAAAATTCATTATGCGTTTTTATATGCTTCAGCTTCCCATGGTAGGTTTTTAGCACCTTCTTCCATTTCAGCTCGTGAATATTTCTTGCCTTTCCAGTACACGAAATCATCGTCATAATTTAAATCACCACGCTTCATTTGATCTAAATGTACTTTTTCATGTGCGATAACCTCTGCGCATTCGGATGGATCTAAATCTTTGTTTAAGATTATAGTTCCATTGTTATTTGCTTTACCCATTACACCATCTTCCATATCTACTTTGTAAACCGGAGTATTATCAATTTTATAAGGAGGATTATTTAGTTTAAAAGCCATAGTTATTTTTTATATGGAAACATTTTATTTAATGCTCCTTTTCTAGCAGCACAACCGCAAGGGATATTCAACCCCTTGCTCATTGTGTCTACTACTTTTTTAATACCAGTAGCTTTAGTAAACTTTTCTATATCGTCTCCTAAACCTGTTGATCTCATAGTTAGCTCCAGTCAGCTGCTGTGTAAGTTACATAAATCGCGTCAGCAACAATTGGTTGACGTCCTTGTCCGCCAGCGTTTGGATTTGGGTTCTGAGCAGTATTAACTGGTTGTCCAACAGTAGAGATAATTCCACCTGGATTAGCTTTAATAGCAGCATTAATTGCTCCTACAATTGAAGCAGGTGCTAATGCAGCTGTGTGAGTTAATTCAAGAGTTTGATATCCCGTAACTCCGCTTTTAGTTAATATTCTAGTTTTAGTAGCTGGGAGTAATCCTGGTCCTGCTACATTTCCTGCAATTACTGATACAATAGATGAAGAATCTACTAGAATTTCTGGTTGCCCTGCAACTCCTGTTAAAGGGACTTTGATAAATTTTGCCATTTTGTTTAGTGTTTAGTGTTAATGTTAGTGTTTGGCTGAGGTTTGTACAGTCCTCTCTGTTTTATGATTTTGGTTTTGTGAATTTAAAATCTTCGCCTCCCAATACTCTATCTATTCTTTGATTTACACCGCCAATAGAATCTTTAGAAAAATTGAATGCGTCGCGTGCTTCTTCAAACGCGTTGTATGTTCCAGTTCCATCTTTATAAGCTTTAGCCGCTGCATCTGCTGTGTCAAACTTTAGATTCATTAAATCAGTTTGATTTACTCCTTGTTTATTTGTTCTAGTATCATAAGTGGTAAAGCCCTCTTCTTTTTCTTTTTCTTGATTTAAAGGTGACATTCTAGATGATTGTGCATGTTTAGACATCCAAGAAGCATGAGATGCTACTGGGTTATCATGCATTAAGTTGTACTTTTCTTGCTTGTTTGATTCCATGATTAGTTATTTGTGATTTATGTTATTTTTTCTTGTAAATTCATTATGCATTTTAGCTGCAGATCCATGATGTTTTTTATCGTATTTCATATCGCCCGCTAATTTAGATATATGTTTTTCATCAGCAGTCATGTTTTCATCACTATGCCCGTGATGATCATCATATAATACATCTCGTTTTAAATAATCTATATGCGAAGCATCATCTCTTTCAGATGCTTTGTAGTTACTACTAGTTACTTTTGTGTCTGAGCAACATCTAGCGTTGCCAGTATATTGACCGTAATGTCCTTTTGAATATCCCATTTTTTTATTTATTTAAGGGCAAGTTGTTGTACTGCCATCTTTGTTTACTGTAACACTTCCAGGTGTACATTTACTTTGATTTTTATGTTTATCAGATTTGTCTCGAATAAACTGTGTTTTTTTATCAAACTTCTCTCTTTTATCTGTCCCTGGAGCACCTTTTTTAGGAGCTCTTTTATCTCTTCTATCTGCTCTTTTCTCTTGGTAATTATCTATAATTTTAGGTGACATAGCAGCTTTAGTTCCAGCTACTATATTATCTTGTAACCTTTGAAAATCTGCAGCGTTAGAAACATAATGATAATCATTAGGATTGCTATAACTAGCATCTAATGGACTACCATAGTTTAATCCACTAGTTTTTTTTTTACTATCTTTTGGAGCCGTAGTTATATCTTCATTTTGATCATAGTCATATTCATAACTATTCTTATCGTCAATAGGTAAAACCTTACTATCAGATTTATGTGCTTCTTTAGCTTTTGTTTTCTTTTTAATTAATTCTTGAACATCTTTTCTTTCATAAAAATCAGTGTCACCATACTTTTTATTAAGTTTTTTTAACTCTTTGTCAATTGGCTCGTGCTTCTCAGCTGGTGAACCGTGATGCATCTCTGCAGGAGAAGCTTTTATAGCAGCTTGATGCTCTGGTGATAATCTATTTTGACCTCCAACTAATTCTTTAGAAGCGGGACTCATAGGTGATTTTCCTAAAAATTTATCTGCAAATGGTGAACTCATAATTATATTTTTTCGTATGTTGATGTATTAGTTGGCGTGTTTGTTAGTACGCCGTCTTCGCATTCAACGTATTTTCCGTGTTTTTTACTATAAAAAGGCTTATCTCTTTTACAGGCTTTTTTCTGTAAAGAGTCTTTTGTTTCTTGAGATAATTCTCTTTTTTCTTTGCTGGCATCTGTCTCAACAACAGATGGTTCTTTTTCTCCAATACCTTGGTGGAGTGGGCTTTTTGCCATAAATGGTGATGAAAATTTCATATATATTATTTTTTCTTTTTAGTTTCGTCTTTATATGTAGGATCGTTTTCTTTTTGCTCCTTTTCATTTGCAACCCACTTTGGATCTTTTTTATTACAAGCTAACCTAGCAGCGGCGTTAGCCTTTGTCATTTCTTTAGTCATTTTACCGCCATGTTTTCCTTCATAAACCTCTTTACCAGGGTAAGGTATTTTACAGGGTTCTTTTTTCAAGAAAGGACTTGTTATAGTAAATGCCATACTTTTATTTTTTATTTTTTATTTTTACAACCAAAGTTGTTTGCGTAGTTAGCCATTTTAACAACTTCGTCGCTATATTTACCTTTACTCTTCATTACAGCACTAGCGGCAGAGCACGCGTCTTTAAACCCGTTTTTCTTAGCCCAAGCTGTAAACTTTCCTTTGTTCTTTTCCTTTATTTCAGGGAAATCTTTAAATAGTGGACTAAACATTAGTAACCTCCTTTTCCTTTAGCGCACTCTGTTATAGGCATACCTTTATAATAGGTTTTTGCTTTTAACAACTGCATGCCTGTTATTCCTGAACTTGAACCAACACCATGTATTCTACCTTGCTGATCTAGTGGTCCGTCCCATATTGCACTTTCACCTACAACGCCGTGAGCGTTTTTAGATGCCATTGTTGCATTGTAATTTGGATCTGTTTTATGCATAATATTTATTTTTTATTTTTTATCTTTAGTTTTTGTAAAAAAATCTTCCAGCAAAAGGTCTTAACGTATCTCTAGGTTGATCTTTGCCTTGATCGTAATTTGTAACAGTAGAACTTGTAGGTCTTGGACCACCGTAATATTCGTCTTGATCTAGAGTTGTCATGAATTGACCTTTGTCATCTTTTTGTACTTCACTAAGATTTTCAACGTTATATCTCATTCCTGAGATTTTATCTTTTAAGTTATTAGACTTATAAGTATTGTTCTCGTGTATAGTTTCATCTATAAGATCTCCAACTACTGTTTTTGTTTGTCCTGGTTTTTGCTGAAAAGGTGTAACTGAATTTTGTCTCATTTGCGTACTTCCAAAAACTCCTTGAGCAGCAGCCATAGCTGGATTATTAAAAACAGGATTAGCGTTACCCATTGTGTTAGATGGTTGAGGCGGCATATTACCCATGTTTGCAGAGGCAGGCATTCCAGTTATTGGATTTATCGCGGAAGCTAGAGCTCCAATGCCAGCGGTTAATTGTTTGTTTGGTGAGTCTTTGTAAGCCATTTTATCTATTTTTATCTTTGTTTACGTTATATATGGCTTTTGTTAAAACCTTATCAGTGTAACTTTTGCCGTTTATTAATTTATTTCTTCTTTTGCTTATAGGTAAATCTTCTTCACCTAACATTATTCTATATATTCTATGTATAAGTTGTTTACACTTAAATGAAACTTGATACATATTATGTTTTTGAGTTGTTCTGTTTCTTTTTCTCCATATAACAATCCAACCACTATCAACAAGTCTACTCCATCTCCTGGTTTCCCAGCTATAAGAGTACGTACCCATTTTAAAATCTTTTATATTAAAAACACCTACAGAATCTAAATAAATTAATAATTCTAAATCAGCGTCATTTAAATCATTATTCTTACATGCCCATTTTCTAATTATTCTGTAATGCTTAAGTAAGTTTAACTCTTTAATGTCACTAACACTTAAGCTTCTCATGTCACTATAACTACGTCTTGAGCTTTTATAACATGATATAACAGTTTCTCAAATTCTACTTTATGACCAGCATGTCTATCAAAAAATATATTATCGTCTTTTTTTATACCAACAACTTCTTCACCTGCAGATACAACTACGGCTTTAACGTACCTTATATCTTCTCTTTGGTTTTCAGCAAGAAGTAAACCACCTTTAGTTTTAGTAGTACCTTCTTTTTCTTTTATTATAATTAAATTTCTACCTACTGCCTTCATCTATTCTCAAATTATTGATTACACAATCTGTTGACAATATAGTAGTAGCTACCGAAGCTGCATTTTGAAGTGCACTTTTTGTTACTAGTAATGGATCTATAATACCTGACTTAATCATATTTACCATATTTCCTGTAACCACGTTTAACCCTCTTCCTGTTTTTTTAGGTACTTCATAATCTTCAATACCAGCATTGCTAAGTATTGTTTCAAATGGAGATTTTATAGCTTTTAATAAAACCTCTTCACCAATAGATTTAGATTTAATTTTATCTGAAGCATTCAAGAGAGCTATACCACCGCCAGAAACTATACCTTCTTTTATTGCAGCTTTAGTAGCACAAATAGCGTCTTCTACTCTATCTGTTTTTTCTTTTAATTCAATATCAGAATTAGCACCAATTTTAACAATAGCAACTTTAGCAGCTAGCATCGCTAATCTTTTTTCTAATCTTATAACGTCAGATGTAGTATTTTTTTCTAATAACTTAGACTTAATATCTTTTATTATGTTTTTAACTTGCTCTGAGGTTTCTTTAACCTGTATAATAGTTTCACTATGAGTTGTAATACTTTTAACGCACTTGCCCAAGTGTTCTACTTGAATAAGATCCATATCATCTCCTAAGTCTTCATTTATAATAGTAGCGTTTGTAAGCATAGAAAGATCATCTAGCATTTGTTTTCTATTAACCCCATAAGTAGGAGCATCAATAACATTAATGCGTATATTGCCTTTCATTTTATTCATAGCTAGAGCAGATAAAACACCTTGTTCTAAATCGCCTATAATAAGCAAAGGTTTATTGTTTTTTATTACATACTCTAGCACTGTTTGAATCTGTCTTATTGTATCAATAGGTGATTCAACCAATAGCACTAGTGGGTTTTCTAGTTCAGCAGACTTTGTTTCTTTGTTTGTTATGAAATGAGAATTTTTTAATCCCTTATCATATTGAACACCATCAACTATTTCTATAGCTGTTTCACCTATTGGTGACGGTTCCATTATAACAACACCTGTATTATCTACAGCTCGAAAAGCATCTGCTATTAACTTTCCTAGGTTTTTGTCATTATTAGTAGATATTGTTGCTACATTGTCTATCATATCTCCAGTAACTTTTACAGATACTGATTCTAGATAATCTACTACTTTTTTTACAGCTAAATTAATTCCTTCTTTTAATTCTCTTGAATTTGTTTTATTACTTACTTTATAAGCTTCTTTTAATATAGCATGAGCAATAACCGTAGCTGTTGTTGTGCCGTCGCCAGCTTCTCGAACTGTTTTACGAGCTGCTTCTTTCAACAAAGTAGCGCCCATGTTTTCAACAGGATCTCTTAGTATTATTGAGTCTGCGACTGTTACACCATCTTTTGTAATCACTGGTCTACCAGTGTTATCTTCTAACATAACACATTTACCGCTAGCTCCAAGTGTGGAGCTAACAGCAGTTGTGAGTTTTGTTATACCTTTAAATACTTGTTCCCTAGCTTCGTTACCAAAGTTAAGGTTCTTGACTATTAAGTCTGACATAATTTAATTTAATTTAATTTGATTTATTTTATTTAAAAGTCTTAACGACTTGTGGTCCACGAATATGAGCTAATTTTTTCTCATAATGGTTAATAGAAGCATCTATTGCTGATTCAGCACCTTCCATTGTTTCGCGTCTCGTTACATCGATCCAACATTCTTCTTTTTTAGGATCAAGGTATTCTGTTTGGTAAAATCCATTCGGTAACTGAACTATTCTCCAGTTTTTCTTTTGAACAATATGTTCCCAAGTTGATTTGGTTTCTTCCGTAATTTGTGGTTGACTACTCCATGATTGAGTCTGGTAAAAAAATGTCATTGGTTTTGGTTTTAGTTAGACATTGGTTATTGCTCTTCCCGAGCAGGGTATATTTGTATTATCACTGGTTTTACACCATTTTTACTTTAAAAAGTACTTGCATTAAATATTCTGTATTTTAACTTTATAGATATGCTAACTAAATTAGTTGGGGTTGCGTTTGTACTTATTCTTGATAAAAATGTTGCTTTATTTGTGACAAATGACCTTCC
>Ga0209337_1000223_pt1 | contig 45396 bp, 61 predicted proteins | sample LinPmetageLP53_FD_184044 | JGI IMG/M metagenome (GOLD analysis project Ga0209337, IMG submission 184044) | Marine viral communities from the Pacific Ocean - LP-53 (SPAdes) (version 2) | ecosystem: Environmental > Aquatic > Marine > Oceanic | place: Pacific Ocean | collected 2010-02-08
CAATGCGACCTCCATGCTTATCCAATATGGCAACAAGAGGTACTATGACCTGTTGAGTTAAGTCCTCGCTCAAGCCCGCATTTTTAGCCCATTCACCAATATCAAGGTTCGTCAAAAGAGATTCGGACTTCTTTGACGGTGTAGGTTGAGGTCTTTTACGGGGGGATTCTTCTTCGGCAACACTACGCCTCGGTTGCATAACATCATCAAAACTCATTCTTTCACCATCAATAGGATAGCAAGTCCTCTATTTGAACTCTTACATATTTGAACCCTTGAACCAAGAGTCAATCGGCTTAATCAAAGTTGATAAAATGTCTTGAGGGATATTGTCGGAGAGGTTTTCTTTTGTTAATCCTATGACCACATCGTTCAAACCTCTTTCTAAAAAAGAATGAATAAACTTCACATCACTATCGCTTGATTCTCGCGAAGTCTGCGTAAGTAAAACTTGAAGGTTCTTCAAAAATGATTTTATTTCTCGCTCATAGCGCAGGTTCTTGTAAGTCAATAAATCATACAGGAACGGTGATTCAACAAAAGCCAACACACGCTTAGATAATAAGGTATCATCGTCTGCAAGAGCATTCAATTCTTCAATATAATTAGATTCCATTTGAGAAAAAACATCATCAGCACTATCAATTTTCAGCACTTCACCCATAAACGAGCGAAAAATCTCTCTTTGAGCCTTCTGTTGCTCATCCCTAATTGAATCCTTCAAGGTATTCACACAGGACAAGAATTGTTTAAGGTCAAGGGTGGCTTCATCATTTGACATAACATCCCTCAAAATCCTTCTCTTGCATTAAATGAGCGCAAAACATCGTGATTACTCATAGACTGTGCGTGAAATTGCTTTGGTTTGTTGGCCTGTTCCGCTTTCTTGGTTAAACCATCAATCAAATCCTCAAGTTGTTGCATTTTACCTTCCGCCGCTTCAAAACGCTTTTTCCATCGGATTTCCTGCATTACTGCACCTGCAACTAAGCCTACTGCACCCGCAGTAACAATAGTCCCATATCCGAAGCCTGTCTTAGATGGGGATTGCATTTCACCTTCGGCACTATGTTCTTGAACACTATTCGTCTGTTCTTTCAAACGCCTATACATTTCTTTCTTGATTTTTGAATTATCTGCTACAAATCGCTGAAAATCATCTTCGGACTCAACAGGTGTTTCCAACATAGAATCCCACAGGCCATCTAAATCATCATCATTCAAATCCTTGAGTTGTATTTCTTTTTTGACGCTCATGCTACTTTCGGTTTCCGAAGCAAACACTTTGGGCATCCATTCGGTTGCCATTTGTTTAGGCTCATTTTCAAAAAGGTATTCGGCCACTTTACGCATACCTCTTATTCCTTTACCTCTTTGCATGATAACATACTTACCATTAGTGCCAAACTGTTCAGCGACCTCATCTCTCGTTGGAATAACATCTCCAACCCATAAGTCCTTCGTTCCCGAACCTCTTACACCTTTGAGATATTGGCGAAGTGCATAGACCATAATATCATCATCCTTCGGAAAAGCCCGATTCAACAGTTAAATGTGTGGTGAATACTATATGAATCCACGCTTTTACATTAACCCCATAATTCAAGCAAACCATAATACACGCTATCAACTACATCATCATCATCATCACCCGACTCAACGATTTTTTGAAGCGTTTTCATGGTGGACATTATGTTGCGTCTTTTGAGCCTACGGATTTTGTCTTGCAGACCTTTAGCCTCTATTCTTTCATCGTATTTCTTGGCTTTGACATAGCGAGTTAACTCCTTTACATCAAGCCTCCAACGATTACCTGCATTTTTAGAATAACCAACCGTTGAAACAAACATTTTGCGATTTCGCAAAATACCAATTATTTCGGGTGCAGTATATCTGCGTGATTTTTCTAAACTGAAATTGATATGTTCAACGATTTCCCTGCTTGTTGAAGCACCGTTTCCTGCGAGCATGAAATTAGCCACATCAAAAATCAATGACTCATTCGCAGGGAGAGAATGATACCTTTTTTTCGGTTTCCTTTCAACCACATCGGATGATTCAGTCAAAAAATCATCTCACTCTTCTTCGTTCAGTTCAATATCAATAATTCCATTATCCGTGTAAATACCATGTTCCTTTTGAAGTGCTATGACATTTTCATCCAACCATTCGGTGTAAAGGCGATTTACTTCGGTGTCCTTTTGCCTTTTTGTTTCAATCACTAATTCTTCATTTGCCTTTTCGGGCGTGTAGCCCCTTTCAACGAGTTCTTGAACAAACGCTTCTTCATCATCAATAGTGAAGTCCTTCAAATCCTTGCGATATTGAATTATTTTCGCTTTCCGTTGCGTGTGAAGTTGCATTGTCTTGAGAATCACAGTATGTGTGTTATCAGCATTTTCATCTGTATTATCGGGTGCATCAAACAACCGTTCAACCTCCGACTTTGCATCTGTGGGCAGATTATCTGTCATAACAAACTCTTCCATTTCATCATCATAAAATGAGGCTTGCCCACCCATTCTTTCAGCCGCTTCTAAGGCGACTTTCTTCGTAACTCTCAATCCAAGTCGGGGCCAATATCGTGTTTCTTCAACCATGATTACCATTCTATACGAGTCAAGTTCTCCTTATGAAGATTCGTGTTTTTCATTTTAGTGGGCAAGTCAATTAACGAAGTATTCAAATAGTCGTTCCGATAAATAGGTTTGGTTATTATGGCTAATTTGACAGGTGCATTAAGTGGAGTTCTAAGCGGTATATTCGTTGGTGGAATTATTGGATTTTCAGCAGGATGGGGTACTTCAGCCGTTGGCCGAGTCCTTAACAATGCTTCATTTGAAAGTGTTAATCCTGCCCATGTAGCATCTCAATCAGCCGTTATCGCAGGTGTCGCTCTCGGCATCGTCGGCTACTCTATGTGATGGCGAAAACCGAATCAAAGGTTTTTCTTCACAGATGGCATCTAAAATGCTATCAACATCTGTTGTGTTCATAGGAACATCACTTGTTATATCCTCCACGAAAAAAACATGACCTTCAAGCAACTGTGCTTGAATGACTAATTTTAGCATTTCAATCAATTCGGGTTGTTCATCACATAATGACATATAGAACCCTCTCCGAACCCTCTCAAGGTGTGTGGTGGCATGGCCCTGCATTATGGGTGAACATTCTTCGTTCACCGTTTGCACATGGGAAAAGGGCATCAACAATATCATGGTCGGTGAACCCCTCATTCATCATTTCGCTTATGGCTACATTCGCCACATCGTCATAGACTCCAAAAGCGTCTTTGAGCCTATCTCTATATGACTCCCATGTTGAACCATTCTTTCCCTTGTTTCGGATAGGCACTTTACCCTTTGATGGGTGCTTAGAGTACGGCGGGCGCAAATTAACCAATTGGGATTTTTCATTATCACCGTCTTTTTTGTCATGGGAGGGATTTTCCAATTGGGATTTTAATTTTTCCAATTGAAGTCTAAGTGCTGAATTGTCCTTTGCCATCATATTCAATATGTTCACAGATTCATTTTTCAATTGGGTGAATGGACAACATTTTTCATTTTTTTCGGCACATTCGCAATTCTTTGAAAGCAATTCTTTGAAGCCCATAATCATGCCTCACGAGTTGCCTTCACCTGTTTCTTCATCATCAACGATAGTATCAAGGTATTCCTTGTTTTCGTATTCAATCATATATTCCATGAAACGGATATTCATTTGATTTAATTGACCCCATACATGAGATAGTCCGTTGACCATCATCTGTTGTTTTTTGTTCGTGATAATGGTGAGATATGAAAAAACCCCGAGTATCAAACATTCAACCATCAAAATCAATATAGCAATTTCATTCATCATATTCTTCACCGTAAGACAGGCCAAATCCAATCAAAAAGAGAATAAGCAATAATTCAAGACTCCCCATCCTTTTGTTCCTCCTTTGCATTGACTTTCTGCAAAGAAGTGTGAATGTTTTCTAATTTGATAAATGTTGAAGCGTTGATTTTAGTCAAACGCTTGTTCAAATCAAGAATAAACCATCCTTGAAGTCCTAAACCCAATCCAATAAAAACGATTCCTAAGAGAATTATGTACTCAATCATCATTTGCACCGTTGAGTCCTATTGACTCATCGTTTATGAATATGCCTCTTTTACCAATTCAATAAAAATCCTTGAGGCTTGTTTGACTCCACCATTTACCATCATAAAACATCAGCATCCCAAAGTCGGTCAATTTCATTTGCATACCATCCTGCATACCTTCACCTTTTGACAACAACTATTTGAATGCTCATATGACATTGGGATTTTGGAGGAATGCTGATGCGGGAATCCATTGGCCGCAAACCCTGTTAGTCTTGATGCGAAACAACCTCCCCACATTCATTCCTGCGTTTAACCTCGCAGTATCGCCTGTCAATCGCCCCCTGCACTCGCCTTCTGTATTTGAACGGATTTCCAACACCTTAGAGGGGTTCAATTTGCGCTCAATGAAAACGACTTCGTTGCGCTCATAATCAAATCTCGTACCTTCAACGACTTTCAAATGAAAACCTTCACCGCTTGATGATTTCCTAATCCAAACATTTGAGCCGTGTTCATCAACAATGCTTTGAACGAAATTACAGAAGTCATTAAGGTCTTCAACATCGTCAACATCAAAGGTCAAAGTAGTATCATCACTTATCATTGATAACCGCCTCAAGGCGTTCAATGTTCTCTATGGCCTCACGACATTTAGCCCAAGAAGGAACAGTATGACTCATCAAAGAATCATACTTTCTTTTCCAATAACTCAATTGGCCGTGTAAATCGTTTGTTTCAACGCATTTGATATAGTGTCCATCATCAACCATGTCAACCAACATATCCTGTAAGTGCCACTATATGAGGTTCACTCTAATTTCGCCATATCAATTTAGAGAACTTACGAAGGTTGTCAACCCCCACAGGCTGAAAAGCCACTTTTGGCACTTGGATGAGTCGGACTCGTTGACCAAACAAATTGCTTGCTAATTTCAAGTTTTCAGCGTGAATGTCAAACTCTCCTTTAGCGAGCCTTACAATGTTCAAATTAGCACTCCACTCATCCCCGAAATCGGGCATTATTCTGTTGACAATGACCCCACCTACATTCACCTTCAAACCTTCATTGAGGAAATTGAGAGTCCTATATGTTTCCATAACGCTCAATTTTTCGGGAATCGTAACAAGGAAAATACTACTTTGAGGTTGTGATAATATGGACTTTATTTCACCTATTTTTTCTCGCAAAGGCAAAATGTAGTCTGTAATTTCATCATTTGCATTTGAAGTCTTGAATAAAATACCCTTGAGAGATTTAACTTTCTTTCTCAAGGCAAGCATTCGCAATAGCCACGCATCCATGAAGTCGGGGGAGGTTAATGCCCGAAGAGTATGTCCTGTGGGGGCAGTATCAAAGACAATAATATCCCATTGCGAGGATTTCATATCCTCCAATAATGACTTCATAGCAAATACCTCATCAATACCCGGCATCATCAAGTCTTTGAACACATCCATATCCACAGATGTTGACTTTTTCAAGACTTTACGCATACTTTCATTCATCATATTCATAAAATGTGTTGCATCCTCTATTGCATCAATCTCTTTCACCCAAAGGTTCGGAATATCAGTGATTTGCTTAGGTGTATTGCTGAACTTCATGTCAAACAAATCACCCAAATTATGTGCGGGGTCGGATGATACCAACAACACTTTTTTCCCTTGCTCGGCAAAATTAACTGCCGTTGCCGATGAGGTGGTACTTTTACCCACACCACCCTTACCTGTGAACATCATCAATTCAGTCATACATCACACCATATCCATTTGCCAACGAGTAAATCCTTGCATTTTGTCCTCTTGCACTTGGTCGTACTCACCGTTGAATAATATGTCTTCGCCTTGTTGGACACCACTCAAAGTCAACGAGTAGCCCTGCCCGTAATTATGATTCGCTACACTTGAAGGGATAAAATCAGCATCACCATGAATATAGAATATACGAGCAGATATGCTACTGCCACACATCAGCACTAATTGTTCCACGATTTCGGCTTTCCCTTTTGATTGTTCATCTAAATCAATCTCCAATAAGGGTTTTTCGTTTGCATATATGATGGCTTTCCAACCTTCCGCCATAAGTCGGGGAAAACGCCATTCAATAGACTTCAATAAACCATCATCTTTCAAGGTTAAACTGCCTTCGGATTCTTTGTCATGGCGAGGTATGTGTCCATAAAATGTGATAGCCCACGCATTCCATGAACCATCCATATCGTCAATATCATCATCATCCCAAAACATCGGACTCATTCTTACTTCACAGGCTTTCGCTATAACCATTCGGTTCGGTCTTAATTTTTATTCCAAAGGGTCGGGCTTATGAAATTGAGGAAACCATGATTCATCAATCCGATTTTCATTTCATCCTCATCCCAAAAATAGCAATGGTATTGGTGGAGCGCATCATCTTCAACGAGATTTTTTGCCCCCTCTTTTATGAATCGCTGAATGTAGTCTTTGTTCAAAGCCTCACCATAATTCTCAATAAGGTTTGAGTGGCGATAATGAGAATCCAATGATAACAACAAAAGTGAGGGTGGGAGGCTCGTTGAAGTGTATGTGTATTTCTCCGTTAATAATTCGTAGGGTTGTTCATCCAATTCAAGGACACGCCCAATATCCGATTCATTCAAAGCCTTCATATTCACCATATCCAAAGGCCATAAGGGATATTTTGTAGGGAATGGGGGGAGATATTGGTTCAAATATCCTTCAAAATCATTCGGTATTTGTTGAGCGTTATTCGGATTTACATATTGAATCAAAATGTGGCTCAACACTTCATTGAATTGTTGACCTAATTCATTAACAGATGGTGGATTACCCTTCACATTATGATATATGCAAGTTGCCGCTAAAAGGTAATTTGTATTACCTCCCCATGCCTCCAAATAATCCCTTTTTGAACCATTGAAACCTTCATATGGCAAATTGAAAACGCTACTTTGAAGGCCCATATATTGTTGCATAAACCACTCGCGAGGTGCGAGCGTTTGTTCAGCCTGTGTCAATTTTTTCATTTTAGGTTTCTTTGATACTACAACAGGTTTTGCTAATTCGTAGCCCATATTCTTTGCATATTCTTCTAAATATGGGCTTTTTTTACCGTCTTGTTTCATCGGTGCTATATTGAAAAATCGCCCTCCATCACCCGAATAATAGGATGGGGCTTTGGTAACTCCTGTGGGTATGATGAACATAGGATATTCGGTGCGATAAAAACGCCCAATCTCCTGCCTTGCAGATGATTTCTTTATGCCTGTGGTTGCCAATTTTTCCTCCATTTCACCTTGATAGGGGTTGTTTCTAAGGGTTGATATTATTTCTTCACGCTGATTTTGTCCTCTTAGCGTGATTGGCAGGGCTACGCAAAAATGCGTTAAACCGCCTTCGTTGCATCGTTTGATTTGTTCTCTCCATTTGTTTATCCAATCAAGTTTCACTTCACCCTTCGCATTGGTAAAGCGATTGTTTATCCAAACACCCATCGGAGATTCAAGAAACTCATCAACAGTCGTGAATATGGGTATCATCCATTTGCCCTGTTCTTTGTCTTTCACTTGAATGCAACCAATTGTCGGCATCACCATTTTGTCTTTTCCTTCGGTTTCACCATATCGGTCAACCTTTGTTTCATTTACATTGATTGGGTGGTGGATAGCGAGGGGAACGAGTTTTTGACTTATGAAAAAATCATATGCACCTTCATATGAAACTGTTTTAGTAACCTTTGTCCTTTTTTCTTTATCGTAAGAACTGAATGTGGTCGTGAAGTCGGTGTTATGAATGGCAGGGGGCATCAAAACGAATAATCTCATTTTACCACCTTACTGTGTTGCCATATATGCTCCGCCAACCAATAATCCAATGACACTCCATGTAGCGACAGATAATCCACCCACCTTATAGCGGCTTAGTCCTTGAAGTGTTGATTGTCCGTAAAATTGTCTGCCTGTGGATTTCTCACACCCTTCTTTACACTCAAGGGTTTCATCATCGGATTTGCATTTAACACACACTCCGCCTTCAATTTTGTAGCCCTTCTCGCACCCTGTCAATGAGCCTGTGCAATATGAGGGGTTATATCGGCAGAAGTCGTCATATGTACAGGAGTTTGGAATTGGGCTATTATCTGTATGAACGCAACAGGTTTGTTTTCCCGCACTGTTTTGACAGGGTATTTTGGCATCGGGGTCATAATGTTTGGATGCGATAATCATACAACCGTTGCATGAACCAAACTCGCATGAACCATCATCAGCCTTTGCATTTCCATCATAATTACACGCTCTCGTATCAATACAACCCAATTTAACGCATTTCCCATAGGTCTGTGAGTAAGTTTGACCTTCGGGGCATTCACAGGCTTTGTAAAACAAAGAAGAGGCTCTATTGGCGAGGTTTTGTCGTTCTGTGAAATCTGTTGTTCCATCTCCATTGCTATCTGTTGATTGGTCGGACAATTTAGAAGTCATAGCAGACCACCCTTCATTTGAACCAACGGCTTTACCCGAATTAGACCAATCATAAGCCTTTGATTCTTCATAGTAGTATTTATCCCTAAGTGTCTTGGCTTTCATTTCGGCTTGCATACCGTCATAATTTGTAGCGTTGCTATCAGCACATATGGGGTCGCAACCGTTGTTCATTAAATACATACAGTCCATATTTGCACCATCGGTGAAATGACGATTACAGGCTTGCGGGTCGGAACAACCTGTTTGTCTTTCGGGATATGTGCAACACCTGTTGGGGAATAATGTTCCCTCGCCACAGGCAATTGTAGCATTAGAGTCGTAATTTGTTGCTTTGCTATCAGTGCAACCCACATTAGCACACTTTTTTCTCCCTGTGGATGGGTCGTCAACCTTTTGTTTTCCTGCGGGGCAATTGCACCCCGAAGAATCCTCAATGAAGCCCCATTGCGTTCCACTTGGGGGTGTTCGCACGACTCCTTGACCTTGACCCGCACCTGTCACCAAAACATTGCCTATGGCATTACCACACAGACTTTGATTGTTCAAACCTTGACCCGCATTGGTCGCACCTGCAACTCCGCCACAGGTCGTGCAATCGCCTTGGCAATTAGAAATGCTTACTGCATTGTTACAGACGATACAAGGACACGCCTTTTTGTTTCCTGTATAGCCTTCTTCTCCACAGGTTGTCGTCAAATTGGTGGGGAAAACTATTCGTGAGCCACCTCCCGCAACATTTGAAGGTGAAATGCAAGTCCACCCTTGATTGTTGACGCAGGGATGAATATAGCAGACTTCGTTTTTTGAGGGGTCGCAAGCAGGAACGCAAACATCCTTTTCAATTCTGTTGCCCTTTTCATCGGATGCTTCGGTTTTACCTAATTTCATACAAGGGGGGCAATTACCTTTTTCGTCGGGGGCGGTCATTTGACCCGCATCACCTATTCGCCCAAATTGGTCGGGTTGGGAATCATCCTCTTCGGCTTTGAACATTTGCCCCGATGCTTTGGAAAACAGATTGTCTGCCCTCAAAATATCAAAAGAATTAACTCCGAACATAATTTACCCCACCATCATTCGTCGTTTCCACTATATGAATTATGGGTTTATCAACGAACTGTGTGGCCGTAGTTTTACTGAAGCCTTTGAACTTGTTGCATAGAAAAAAGCATGACTGAAACAGAAGTTTAGGCTGTCAACAGATTTAGATTTTATTTCAACCAAAAATCATGCCGTATATTTTTTGAAAGAACCCTTCTTCTTCGGGTTGCGGAGGTCGCTTTGAAGTGGCAGGATTTATTCTCTTGGTTGGCAACGCTGATTTTGAGGTGGCGGTGGTGTGTGAACCACACACAGACTGTGTTGAATCAATATCATTACGGCAGGTGTGCCAAAATGGGCAATCGCTATCAGCATCACATTTGTAATAGCAGGTATTCTCAACACACATATTACCCATTGCACAGTCGGAGTCTTGATTGCATCCCTGTCCAATGCTATATGTTTGAGATGTTGGGGAATCTCCCGTATCGTTTCTAAATCGTTGAAGAATAGATACTGATTCAGCACTTAACGAAAAGGACTGTGTGCCAAATGGAGTTGAACCTATAATAGCCATATTATCATCTCCTTAGTCCCATGACCATTCCGACTACTGCAATTCCACCAAAAGCCCAACCCCATGTAGGGATTGATTCGTACCATTCACTAAACTCGCATGAAGCATCATCAACCAAATTGGTTACATCGTAATTGGATGCCTTTTTATCGGCACACCCTCTCTTAGCAACATTGTCGCCTGTGGCAGAAGTTCCATTAGCCATGCTAAGTGTCATAACGCCCAATTCAGTTGCGCCATCAGCACTTTCCAAAGGGATTGTTTGCGCTCGGAGAAGAGAAACAGTAGTCCCTTCTGTGGTGTTTTCATATTTTTCTAAAGGCAACACTACGACTGTTTTGACCTTACCATCAACATCCGTTTCCTGTATTTCATATGCCCACTCATCGGAGGGGGTGAAAGAAATGCTATCAACAGTTCCGATAGTATAACCATTGCTATTTCCATCCCACAGACCTGTGCCATAAAGACCTAAACTCATACCATCATTGGTTGTCGTAGCCGTGTTTTCAATGACTGTTGTTCCATCAGCATCAAGAAATCCCTTGAAGGTTGGTGCAACCCACACAGACTCATCACCATCTGCCTCTTGATGAAATACATCGGATTTCATCTCTTTTGAGTCATGGCGAATCCAATCAACCATTTTTGAAAATGAATCGGGTAAAGCCTTCAAATCTCTAAATACAACGCTCATACTATCAATTACATTTATATGAACGACTATATGATTGTATGCCTTATTTTTTAGTGCCTGTCAAAACTGTTATACCAACGATGCCCAACAACACTCCTGCCACTACTTTGACACCCATGGAATCCGTAGGGGGTATAGAAATCATGCCAAACCCTGTATCGGGAACGATACCTCCGCCATCGGGAACGGATGCACCATCCCCCGATTCACAGACACCTAATGTTTCATTGTATGTTGAACCATCGGGACAACATGGTACTTCGGGGTCATATGTGAAGGGATTCTCGTTTTCAATTTTACGGGATTCTCCTGCTGAACAATGAGGTGTTCCTTGCCAATCAGTCTTAGTGGAGTCATAAACATGAACATTGGTTTTTTGATAATGCCCTCCATCGGGAAACCCGCAACCATTGTAATTCTTTGTGGCATCAACGGCTCTTATGTGATTAGGTAATTCCATCAAATAGATGTCAATGACGAGTGTTTCTAATGCGGCGAGTCCAAACTTGCCCACACCTTTCACAGTCCAACCAACCTTCGGGATAAGGGCATAAGTTAGGGTTTTACGGAAAAAGGAATAAACGAAAGTAACATAATATAGGGCAGAAAGCGACCAATATCCTACACCCTCCCAAGAATAACCTAAGAAATCATCACCCGAACCTAATGACCAATCGGCTTTTTGACTTTCAATTTCAGCATCCCAATCATACCCATAAACCGAATGAATTGAATATATGCCTACATTTTTCATGTTGGTCTGTACGGCAGGATTTGACCCGCCTCTCAACCTTTTGGTTTCATTTAGGGAATAAAATGTGGCATATTCTGTTCCCCATAACCGATTTACTGTGTCTTTATGAACAGTATTCACCTCAACCCACCAATCAGCAAAATCCTCTAAATCCAAATCATCAACATTGAAGAGGTCGGGCCGTTCCTGCCTCATTACATTCAATGCACTTGCGTTCAAGGCTTTATCGTTGACTTTCCATGTTTCAACATTCACTCCTGCTCTTTCATTTGAAGGTTCACTTGCTATTTTGTATGAGGTGTTGGTTGCTCCCGAAGTATCATACGGTTCAGTTTCAGTAAGCATATCAGCCGTTTTTGGAATCCACATGACAGGAATGCCATTGGAGTCATAATCTCGCACCACTAAGGCAGGGTCGCCAAAGTTTTGAGCGTAAAAATAAGTGATGAGCCTTGTAGCGCAAGAAAATGAACTGTCATATGATGAGGTGGCTTTGAATCCGATTTTGTTGCCATCATCCGATTCCCATAATTCATATGTAACGGGTACTGTGGGCGTTTCATCGGAATTGAATGTCGCTTTACGAATCATAGATTCGGTCATAAAATCCATGCGGTTGAGATAATCCATATCAGTCCTCTCCGCTTGAACCAAAAGAGCCTATTGCCACTATTCCTAAAAATGCAAGTGCCGCAACTGCTATGCCCGTTGTAGCGGTCATATTTTCATCAACATAACGACTGATTGCACCTCCCACATCTCCTTTACCTCCGCCACCGTTATTATCGCCTCCGCCAAAGCCATAATCAAAATCAGCACATGAGCCATCATCTATTTGCGCTGATGAGTCGTAATTCAAATCGCCAACCTTCGTGCAACCTCTCTTTGGTGGTGGAGGGTTGACAAACAATCCAAAATTGATGTGATATGGAGAAACCGAGTCAAAGTATTCACCAACTTTAGGGTGAGTTACGACGCAACCGTTTCCCGAAACTACATGGTCAACTGTAAATTGATACAAGCCCTCTTGAGGGAAAGCATAAGCAAATATCACTTTGCCCGTTTGGTCTGCAACCACTCTTTGCGTTTCCACATTTGCCCCATAACGATATATTTTAACCACATATTCATCTCCTGCGGCGGGCAAAAAGGATGAATTGAACATTCCCGATGTGTCTTGACCCTCTATGGCGATTTTCAAAACATGGGGTTGAACACCTACTGCACTTGCATTTTGACCATATACTGCACCATTGACTTGACCCTTTGCTGTATTGACAAATCGGGTATCTCTTGGAGATGGAACGATTGTAGCCTTGTAGCGCATACGGAAAAAGCATCGGCAATCCTGTGAGCAACACGCTACGGCTTTGCTATTTCCAATCCATGAGCCACTACATTCACCTGTCCAATCGCTCGTAACCCAATCACCCCACCCATAATCGTTGGAGTTCCGAGAAAGGTCATATTGTTCGGGGATTGTTCCCATACCCCATATGCCATCAGTTTCATCTATATCCCACGATGAAGGAACTTTAGGGAAAAATTGGTGTGGTTTTCCACCAACACCTCTCTCCGTTATTCTTCTTGCCGCATAATCCCATTTAAGCCCACCATTAACGAATCCCGACATTGTTATTGGGCCTCCTATCCAATACTGCCAATCGCTTGCATTTTCAGTCCGTTCAACTGTAAAGGGGATAGTGTCAAGAACGACTCGCCCGAACCAATTAGCATCTCCGTTGAAGTTTGTTATCCGCCCTTTAGTCAACACATTCATATCAGCAGTTCCACTTGCAGGAATGGTTTCAAAACCTCTCCGAACCAAATCTGCATTCGGTTTTCCACTTCGGTTCACCACCTCTCGCTCATATTCTTTTCCCGCACCTAATGTTGAAGTCCATTCGGGATATGCGTTGCGAGGCCACACCTTCGGATTGTATATGCCGCACCATCGTTGCATACCCCCAATAGCAATCCAACAAGCATATTGGTCTGCCATAACATTCCGCATCGTAGCATCATCCACTACGAGTTCGGGTAAAATGGGAGAGCATCGGTCATTAACACATTCATATTCAAACGGTTCAGTTGGGCAATCGCTATTTTCTGTGCAAGCCCATGGGTCATAATCATCACCATTCCCATCTATTTCATTGGGGAGTCCATCGGGGCTATCATCCGAAGAAAATGATTTTTTTTGTAACTGCTTGAGTGCCTTGCCTTCACGCTTGGCAATACTCGTGATGCTTTGAGCCATTTGACCCACCAAAGCCGAAGCGATATTGGGGTGCAAAAATAATGCACTCTCAAGAAGCATAATATGAATATGTGGGTTTGACTATTTGAATGCTCTCACCTTTCACCGATATACTGGAAATCCGAGATGTCGTGAGTCAATTGAAAATTAAGGGGGTATTGAGGCAATATCCCGTCGTAATATGGTTTGTGTTGAAGTCGTATAACCATGAGTTCTAAGGCTTTGACATAATTCTCGGAATAATATGGTGTACCATTTTTTTTCACTTTGTATGCAGGAACAAGAATCTCGTTCATCACATACCATTTCAACATCTCTAAGGACATAAATCTCCCCTTTTGTTTTTTTGTATTTTTAGGTGATGTGTTATAATTCCCATATGATTTGTTGGAGTCCCACTTGGAAAAACGAACTGTTGATGAGGTGCGCTTAGAATAATTGGTAATGTATGCGCCATAGTGAGGTCTTTTTGACATTTCTTCTTTCGTAGGGGGGTTGGCCTTGTCCGACATAGCGATTTCGTAAGTATAAAATGCAGGAAATAAAAACAACCCACTATACATCGTATGCTCCATGCCCTCCGACCATGATTCTCCCCTGTATTTGTCATAGTAGTATTTCTCATAAGGCTGTATGGGGAATGGCTGATAGAACCTTAACTCCTGCCTCGCTTGTCGGGGAGGCATGATAACCCAATTGCCGTTTGTCAAATCGCAATTAAAATCACTCTCTCTCGGCTTATTCTTAATTCCATCCCAATCAGCAAGTTTCTTGAAAGACCTCTCAATGTTATGGGCAAGCATTCCTTTGAACCCTCTTTTCAATTTCAAAATTATTTCCTGCTTCTTGAATGAGCCGTCTTCTTCATGGGCATAAATATCACCCACATTGAAATCATCGTAAGGTGTATTCATGCAGTAAAGCATATTTTTTTGAAAATCCTCAATGTTTAGAAAACTGAACATCATGTCCTTAATTTTTTGTTGCCATTCGGGATGATATGAGTCATAATTGGCGAACCGATTTGAAGTGGAGTAAAGACCTGCATCCAACCAATTCTTATCGCTCGTATAGAATTGGATTGCTTCGCGTGGTTTCCCTGCAATTTCACCATCATCGGGCATCAAAGGAGGAAAGAGAGCAGTATGATTTATCAAACCGCTTCTTTTTTCCTCAACATCACATATGTATGTCAAAGAAAGCCCCTTCTCGGATGTTGAATTAAGAACATACCATGCTAAAGGAGGCATTGGCCTATACGAAACAAACATCTCTTCAAGAGGGGTGTTGACACCAATCTCCATTTGATAATGCTTTTTTTCACCACTTGGATTATTAGTGTAGTCCCATGTTGAAAGTGCTGATTTAATTTTTCGGTGTTGACATAATCCCCCTGTTTCTTCACACATATCACAGTATTCGGGACTCATCATTTGCTCATCAAATAACCCTATTTTCTCACCATCATATTTATCCCCAAACGAGCCTCTTATTCCAAATGAGTATTTTTTGCGGCCTCTCAACATAAGAGGTTCGCCCTTTGAATCGTTGAAAGCATAAACGGCTACAACAGTCGGTAAATTAAGCGATTGTCTTTTCTTGGCTCGCGCAGTATATCCAACCAAGTCTTGTAGCACATTACCATAGTTGACCGCCATATAGCATCACTCAAAAACAGAATCCCTGTAATTCATAATGCCTAAACCAATGATTTCTTCGGCATATTCCTCTCGCTCAATACCCATCAAGGCTTTCAATCTCTTGAACTTTCGGGTGTCGGTTTTAAGACCTGCGCCTGTGGCATCTAAAGGGTCAAAAGAGGGGATTGCCTCAATGTATTCAAGAGTTCTAAAATCATATGGCGAATTACTATTTTTATGTTGTTTGCGGAGTTCGGCTACTCTTTTCACTTGGTTTTCTTTCAACCGTACCAAATAAACCATAGCCATGCGGGATGAATTGAATTGCGCTCGCATTTTCATCATACCTATGTGCTGAATCAAATCCTCTCTTGCCAAAACAATAGATTCAACGCCTTTCGCATCAATACCTCCAAAATACCATCGGCCTTTCGTATCATCATCGGGATAATAACCCCAAGTGCCACTTATGAGGGGGTTCAACCCTAAATCATCCTCACCCGTTTTGTCCTCATCAAAGAGTTGAGTTGCGATTGGTTTTTCCCGCATATCAATCATCCCCTTTAAGCCAATAGTTGTTTTTATCAGTTTTAGGAATGGGCGTATCTTTAATGAGCATTGCTACTGCTTCATTTTTGTTAATGTATTCTTTGGACATACTTCGGCTATTTAGTATTCCGTAATCCACCCGACCTGTGTTCTTTGTTTTCCGCACATATCCTTTTGACAAATAATCCAAAGCAAGAGGTGTGAGATAAAACGCTCTTGTTTCTCGGATTAGGCGTTTTGTTTCTTCTTTACGATTCCCGCCAACACCACTCCCTCTTTTCCATCTCCAAACATATTTTTCCCCAACACTTTTTTTCGTTTTAACGAAAGTCACCATCAATCCTTTATCTATCAAAGCATCAAAGGTGCGAGTCCACCCTTTTGAGTACACTCTAAACGGTGTATAACGAAGCACCGAGATATACGGATATTTGCCATTGGAGGCTATCTGATACTTCAAGTCATCCAAAGCCGCTTTTTGATTCTTCGTCAAGCGTGGTTTTTTTTCCCGCATATCAATCATCCCTTAATGCGGATTTGGCAATCATACTATATATTTGGTTCGGAGATTCACTAAACTCTTTTTCACCCACGCCATACATTTTCACCTGTTGAGCATTGATGATACCGACGAGTGAAAGCGGTGGACAATCAACTTCTTTGATAGACAACACATCCTGCGGAGTTTCAGCCCGACAATTTTTATTCAATTCATATGGATTCTTACCCGAAAGCATAAGGTGGAGATAAATTGGTGATTTTTGATAAGCCGCCCATTTTGCCCCTCCAACAGAAGGTGTTGAATAGAGCCAACGCTGAATAAACCAAAGGATAGGGTATTGGATGCTTTGCCTTTTGACTTTGAAATCTGTACCATAATTACTCTCATCCGTTGTCGTGATATTGGCTAATGTGTTTTCAAAAGGATGGAATATGGAACTGTTGACGCTCAAGCAATAATTCACACATCCTTTGTCGTCGGGAAACAAAGACTCCAACGGTTCAAAACCATCCTCGCTCGGTTTCTTTTCGTAAAATGCTTTTGTTTCGCCATTATCCATATAGTCAAATGAATGCCAAACATATGTCATTCGCCCCCTATCATCCAATATCTCATTTGATTTATGAGGTTCATGTTGAGATATAGGCAAAGTGAAATCGGAATAATTGTTGGTGAAAGAAGGGTCTATGTTATCATAACGCCATTGATTCATAGCACCACCCCAATAATAACTGTCGTAGGATTTGCCATATACCTCCTTAATTGTCTTCGCACCATCACCTGTTTGATAACCTGTCATTGTTAAAAGGGATTCAAGACCACAGGCAAAATCATTCTCCAAAAGTGTATCACGCTTGATAACATAAGGTCTTGAGATATACACTTGACCTCCCATTCTGTGAAGCGAGAAGAAGTCCTTGTATATGATGTCTAATTCGGTGCAGATATTGAAATACTCATTTGCATGGTTTGAATCGGTGATATAATCAAACTTCTTAACAAGAGCATCAACCTGTTCATCCATACTCTCAATAATACTTTTGTCCATGTCGGGTGGCAAGTGTTCGTAGCCCTTCAAATGGGTTGACCGAATCAACAATTCATGCAAATGTTCGGCTCGCAATTCAATACTGTTTTTCTCGTTGGGTGCATAACGACCAATAGCAATTATGTTGCCCTCATCATCCCTGTCAATGTTTTTGATTTTGCGAAGCATATAGGATTGTCCGAAATGGCGTTGTAAAGTCGCATCCATATCATAACTGTTTTTCTTCATGTTGACAATCCCTGCACCTGTAACACCTGCATTGGCAACGACCACCCATTCGCCAATAAGGGATTTCCCAAATGTGTTGGTCTTATACACTTCTTGAAACAATTCACATACAGGATTAGGGTTGCCCTTCAAGTCGGTATCAAGCAAACCTTCGGTGAATGTGATGCAAGTTCCAATTGGTAAAACACCCATCGGAGGGATAGCGTGAATCGCTTGAGAGTGCAAATCCAAATCCTTCAAGCGAACCTTGTGTTGAAGGTTGCTCGTTTTTCGGTAATCCGCAGGTTGAATAGTGCCTAAAATCTGTAATTGATTGATGATTCCAAAGTCATATTCTCTCGGAGGGTATTTTGTCATTGTCAAAACATTCCGATATATGGAGTCAAAACGGTATGTTCCATTGATTTCATAACCCTCTTTTGTTTTTTGGTCTTTGAAAAACAGAACAGTACCGACAGGAATATGTTGTAATGTGTTGATGCTATGCCTTTCAACACCCTCTATGTTGATTTGATGAAAAGGAAATGTGCTTCGGGGTGCAGTTAAACGAATTGCACTTTGAGTTCGCTGAAATGAATATCCTTGTTCCATATCAAGCCCCTCCCTTCGGTATATCGGCTACAATCACGCGTGGCTTAACTCCAATGATGGTTTGATTGATAATCCCCATACCCTTCATTGAGTCGTCAAAATCAGCCCCCAAAACGCGGATTTCTATTTTATGTTGATTGGGTTTTGCGTAGCGTTCATCATTTTCACACTTAGAACACCCACGATTCCCTTTGAACCCATCTATCCAACAATTGCCACACTTTCTTTGTAGTGCGCTATCGTGCATCATACCACCGAGAAATACATATTGTTCCAAAGTGCCTTTGTTTCCAACATAAATGGCATTATATTTCTTTTTATGTTCAGTCAAACTATCCGAAATGGGCGAATTAGCAGACATAGAGTTTTCCCGTTGAGGGTATATCGGTAAATCCCGCTTGTACCCACCCTCATGCTCATAACCCGCCTCAAAATACAAACGACCTTTCACTTGAATAGATGGTAAATACATGAATAAGCCATTTTCCCTGTTATTCAAACTCTCTTCATCATAAACAATGACATTGTTTGTTTCTGTTATGAACGAACAAGACTTCATTTGAGGCATGAAAAATCCGTCTTTGGTTTCAATCAATTTGAAGAAGTTCTTTAATTGAGAAAATCCCTCCGAGAGAAAAGCCTCATCGTGCAGATTCTTTACACCCGACATAACCGATTTTGCGACATATACTTCTGTTTTTATCAAATCACTATTTCGCATATCTCCATCGTGTCCGTAACTATGATGACCTACATTGCTGAACCCTATTTCATCGGAATACTCTATAACACCACTATTACAGTCGCCTAAGAAAACATCACTCCCATAACTCATACCTTTTGCGTCAAAAAAATCCTTCGCTACTTTTTCTCCGAGTTCAAACAATTCATTGTTGAAAGAAGACTGTGGACTGTCAAAGAAGGTCTTGTTTTGCGCCCTATTATTGACAACAGGCTCAAACGGAAACAAAACTCGGAAATACCACATATCACCCTCTTTATCCCAACGCCAATGCAAGTTATGTGATTGAATCGGAGAATTGAATCCGAATTGACTCAAACCATCACTTTTGGGTTCAAGCCATTCGTTCAATGCGAAATTGCGATACTGTGTATCTGTTTGGAATCGGATATTTACCTGCATATCGGGTGGGAGTTTGTCATATGGAATGATTCTCCCTGTTTTTTCAAGTGCCTTTACCCACATATCATAATCCGAATCGTCAATATCCGAACTGCGGTAAAACTCATCTCCGAGCAGTTTTATCACTTCGGCAACATTGTAAGGCATCATTCATCCCCCGTATTCACTTTCGCCCATTGCTTGTTCAATTCTTTCAACAGGATTTCTTGATATTTTGGCCGACTTAAACCACCAATGTAATTCACATTATGCCACTTGCCGTAATCACGATTTTCCAAGTCCAAAGAGGTATTATTCAAAATACCAAAAACCGCATCTGTGCGAGCCAAAACATCCGACAAAATATCATAGAACAATTCAATGATTGGCTCAAGTTCGGGTTCACCCACCATTTGATAACTCACAGTATCATAGATTGGAATGCTCTTACGGTTAAACATATCAAAGGACAATCGGATATAGCCCACAGGATTCTTGAAACCCCTAAAATCAGCACTTTCAGCGTATTGACCCTGCAAATAAATAATTCTTGAAGTCCGTTTATCACCATCACCGAAAGAAAGGTATTTCCTCTTCGGATAAATCCGCATCTCAAATTGGCGGAAAGGTGTTTTCTTACCTGCTTTGAATACGGTTTTTTCAGCACCAATGCGCTTGGCGAAGGACTTTGATTTCAAATCCTTGATTGTCAACGCATTCTCCAAGAAAACCCCTCACCTTTGGGTTGCGGAACGACTATATGAATCCCCTGCCCTTGTAAGGGTTCATCAAGGGTTCTGCGAAGGCGTTCTCATTTCACCGCTTACTCTTTGAAAAGTCAATCCTTTTTCATTCGCCCACTTACTGAAATACGATGGCTTCAAGCGTCTGCTTATCTCTTGGCGTAGTTCGTCTTGGTATATGTTCAACATCGTGGAAACGCTATCAACGAACAATTCAATACCCTCAATCAAGGTTGCTTCTATATTCCACAAGGATTCAAACATCTCTTTGATTTCTTTTGCGTGGCGAGAGTATTCGCCTTCAACGATATAGGGGCGTAAAGGAATCATGCTTGTTGGGTACAACATATTTTCGTCATATGGCAACTCTTCTATTCCACCATTCATCACATAAAACAGACAACGACCCGATTTTTCGTTTTCTTCTGCCGCCAAATACTCTCGGAGGTTTTCTTTGTCAAACAATTTGAGAACATCATTCGTCGTTTTACGATAAGTACGCATATAGTCGTCACCACTTGTGTATGAATGTATAGGGTCTTTCAGCGAAAAGAAGAAAAAATTGTTGTACACATTCATTATGCGTTCATTTTTTATATCCTGTTCTAATTGCACTAATCCTTTGATAATTGAAAGAACAACATCGGTATAGGCTTTGACTCCATATTGGTTGTCTTTGATTGGTACTTGCTTTTCCATCTCAAGAGAATCGCTAAGGTAATGACCACTATTGTACGCAATGATTGAACCAAAGTGTTTTATGAATGATTGACTCACTTTTTGTAATTCATCCTTGTATTTTGTTTCACTTATGGACTTGTAAAACAAAGTGTTTGGCTGATTGATGATGCCGAGAGGTCGTGTATTGAACGATTCTCCGTATCGGGCAGTTTGAAAAATATGTTGAGGGTAAAGAATAGTGGAGCGATTAGGTTCAAATGACAATTCGGGAACACGCATAACAACGGGTCTTTTTCCCAAGTGCGTGTCCTTTTCTTTTTTATATGTGACTTTGAGGGTGTTTTCCGCACCCCCATACAGATGCAACCACTTACCCAACAGATTATACGCAGGGAGTTGTTCATACCAAATTGGATTATCAAAGTCAAACAACATTGCGCTATATGCGTCAATGACCGACATTTGAAGCGGTTTTCTCAATTCGGAGAACTTGACATAATCGCTCATATTTCTCCCTCTTCATATGATAAATTGAAATTGCGCCCGACGACTTGGTTCGCAAAATCGTACGCGTTTGAATATAGCGCATCCCCATAGTTGATAATGCTTTGACAAACATCAAGCATAATTTGAACACGATACAATTCTTCACAGAACCTTTTTGCCACAGGGAGTGTCCTAAATCCACTACCAAAGTGTGACCCATTCTTGTATAGTGTTACGGATTCTTCTTTGGGCATACGGCTATTATAAACAGATTTTTTATTGGCTTCTTTTTCAGCAAAGTCCAATCCTTTTGCATAAGAGCCATGTTTTTTGATGAAGTGTTCTCTCACTATTTTTTTCTGTATATGTGAAATCGCTTGAAGCAAATAATCAATTTGGGTGGGCGAATATGTTGGGAAATAGTATTGAAGGGTATTATCGTTATTCCAATTACCGTAGCATATTCCCTGTCCTACTCGCGTTGAATGTAGCGTATCATAAATGAAATAACCTCTATCATCGGGTGAGTTCTCCGCACGATTTTGAACGATGATGAACCATTTCCACTTGTAAAAAGGGTGGCCTGTTCTATTTTTTTCCATACCGTATCTGTCGGAAAAACCCCACCATTCTATTTTGTCAAATAATGGGGAATGCCGACTCCAATCCTTCATAGAAACTTCTTTCACCCAATCGCTCATATCATCACCTGTGTTGGTGTCGGTTTTTGCATAACCAACATATGCCGTTCATTTGACAAGGGTTGCATGAATGCTTCAAGCACGAAACGCAAGTAGCGTTGAAACAAGACGGACATTGATGGTGTGCAGGTTGCATACAGATATTGCAGGGTCTTGATACTATCATGTTTCATCCACACCGCCTCTCATTCTTATTTGTTGCTCCAACAGGTAATGCAAATAGGTAAAGACACCTTGTTTCCGCAACAACCCCAAGACCCTTTGCATTCATCACACATATAGCCATGACAATATGAACACTTCATCGTGTTATCGTTTATTTTGCAGACATGGCATTTAATCATAACACATCAACTCCAAAATGGGTTCGGGAACATTGAATGATTCTCTTGAAATTGTTCGTAGGTCAAAGTATCAATGAACTCATCGTTAATCCATTGTCTTTGGTCTTTATTTTTACGCAACCATTTTTTGTAGTCCTCAAAATATGGATTCTCCAAAGACTCAACAAAATTGAAGGATTCCGCTTGTAAAGTCCAATTGAATCTCGCAATTGCATAAGCATACTGCGCGTTGCTCTTAATGGGTTGGCTTCTTCGGTAAAAGACCGATTTGCCATTTTGTAGCCCTTTGCGTTCTTTCAAAAGCCTCTTCAAGTGGTTAAATCTGCTCAAACGGTATGATTCCCATTGAGGTATCGTCTTGAAGAAATAATCCCACGCGTTGTTTGACTCCCGAACACCCTCTAAGGCTTCATCATCAGCCAATTGTTCTTGAACGAGAACAGGCACTTTGAGAGGCCACCACATAGCACCGAACTCATCCTTTGATGATTTGGCGTTGATAGGCAAATCATCGTATATGTCATTTTCATCATCCTCAACATATGCTTCTTCAACCATCCAATCGTAAAGCCGTGTTGCACTTTCAAAGACTTCGGGGGGTATGTCCTCATATTTTGCCCATACTATCCATTGACCGAAATCAAAACAATTATATGGCACACCAATATGTGTTAATTTCAAAGCATCATCCGTATGAAACTCCTGCTCTAAAGCATATTGGCCTTGATAATTCATCTCCCGAATGTCTATGTTCTCCATATTTTCTTTTGTTGCTTTGACGATGCTACGGAATATGATAGGCACTTTGCGTAATTTTTGTTCTGTGTTCCCATCCGTATCTGTTGTTATCAAGTAGGGATTTCGCCTATATGCGGATTCTGCCTTTGAAACATTTTGACGAAGCCATGATTCGGCAGGAATGGTGATGCCAAAACCGTTCATAACACCTGCTTGTCGGGCATAATCATCAAGGTTATTCACATCATGTAGTGTGGTGTTTTTTGGACTTAATGCGAACAAAGCGGCCACCATAGGACTTGTTGTAAAGGATTGCTTATACCCTTTTTGAATATAGCCATCTCCATCACCCCATCCGTATTTCTCTCGGAGGTTGACATCACCATAATATGAATTGTCGTTAAGCATGACCCCTCTAAACAATTCAAGGTAGGCATAGCCCAATTCAAGAGGACAATTTTGCTTGGTGTGTTTGAGTGATAAACAAAGACTACATTTGCGAGGCAAAACGCTATTCAATTCTTTGAGTGTTAAGCCTCCGAATAGGCGAGTAGGGATGAATATGCCCCTGTCTGCTATGCTCTCTTTTACATCATCAAGGCGTTCTTTAGACACACTCAATCATCTCCAAACTCTTTCTTCAATTTGGAATCGTATTCCGCTTCTTTGATAGTTCGCATAGGTTGACGGTGAACGCCCTTTCGCATAGCCAAATCATAAGTCAATTTTGTTATCATCTCGTTCCTTGCGGCTTGGTTCATCAATTCTTCGTGAATAAGAACCTTCTCAACAGGAGTCTTGCCTTTCTTACGGGCTACTCCACTTGCTTCAAAGGTTTCAGCCGATTTTTTATGGAGCATATTGTTCATAATTTCATAGCATTTTTTACAACCTCCCGACTTGTGTTCGGGGTGTAAGGGTAAATAATCGGGCCAACCCACATTGAAATCGGTATTTTTTCCTTTGAGATATATACCACACATAGTTTTCTTTTGCATTCCTGTTTCAAAATCTGTGGGATTAGCCCTGTAAATAACATGAGTAGGCATTTGCCTTACTCGCTTAGGTATAAATTGAACAAATCCAAAGTGTTCCTCTAATCCTGTATTTCCCCAATTGAATGTGTTATCCTCCGCTTCAAAGGTTTCAGCGTCATATGAATCATAAGGAATTGGGGTGATAGGTAAAGCATTCAAGGCTTTAGAATCATAATCATATTCCTTCTTGAAACAAGGTGCAAAATTGAGTTTAGTGCCTGTGGTTTTGCTCAACCATTTGCGAGCCTCGCCAATAGTTTTCAAGTTGTTATATTCTTGAATTGTTTGTTCATCTGTATTTTCAAGAATGGCATCGGCCAAGTCGTGTAATTGCCCTTCAACCATTTCCTCTATTGTATCATAAAAAGTCGGACTCATCCAAACACCCGTTCCATCCATAACCATTTTGTAGTGTCCACATTTGATGGGGTGCATAACTGATGTGGGTCTATCGGAGTGTGCGGTAGCATAATATGGCTTATTGGGTTCATACCCCTCCGCTTCAAAGGTTTCAGCCGTATATTTTTCCCTAATTTCATCTCGTTCCCAATACTCTAAATAGGGTGCTTGAGTATAATACCATTCTTGACCCTCATAGGTAAAAGTAATTACACAAGGAACATTTTCAAATGCCTTAATCTGCATAACGGTATTTTTAGGTAATTTTTTGAATACTGTTTTCATGGTTTTCCATACATACCTTGACCCACCTAAATGAATCAAATTATCAATAACCTCCAATTTTCCGATTTTAAGGAGTTTTCCCCATGTAATTTGAATGCCTTTTACAGAATCATAATTGACTTTAGGGAAATTAAAAATTGAACCCGATTCTCTTAGTGGTATTCCATTTTCTATGGGTGTCAATAATTTTTGGGGTTCATACTCATTACCAAGAGGATAGACTTTTTGAGAATAAAAGCCTTGATTCCAAATATCCTTATCTGTAAATGGTGGGATTTTTTCTTGATAAGATTTCTCGGCTTCAAAGGTTTCAGCGTCATATGCGCCCTTCAACCCTGTAAGCGCATCGTCGCCATAGCCCTGCTTATACACAAGACTCTCAAGCGTAGGGCGCGTTCCCTTCTTGATGGCGGGCTTGTATTCATATGGCTTGTTCCACTTACCGATGTTCAAGCCAATGTAATAGGCCGTATGGAAATAATCTGTTTGCGAATCGGAATGGTCAAACCAATCCTCACCTTTCATTATGGAAACGATTTTCTCAAACAATGGCGTATATTTTGGATTGTAGCCATCTAAGTGATATTGGTTGATGTCCAATTTCCCGTCAAACACAGGCTTAGGATTCCCCCAACGCTCCCAATATCGCTTTGTTCTTGGAACATCATCGTTAATGTCGCTGAAATCTATATCCCCTGCCATGATGCTCACAGACATTCGCCCACCGTCTTTAACAACGCTGAACTTGAGATTGGGGAACTCTTGCTTGAGCAATTGTCGGACTCGTTGAGTATCGCCTTTGCTCACATATGCGGCAAAGGTTTCAGCATCATATGATTCGGCCATATAGGTGTTCCAATTTGGTTGACCTATCTCCCACTTTGTCGTGTCAATCATTTCCTTGAAATCATCAACTCCTAAATCATCTCTCATGTCTTGAATATCTCTCCAATGCTTTTCAACCAATTTCCATTCCCCCGAATTATCAACATAGGGATTTTCGTGATACTCAAATTGAATGGGGAAATCCATTTTTGGAGAGTCCCACTCACGACCTGCGGCTAATGCCCCCAAACCGTAATTGATATAGCGCATAGTGTTCTCTTCACCCTCTCCTAATTTGAATAAGGCGTTGATTTTTCTTGATAATTTCAACCGAGTTGATTTATCATTTGCGTATTTTATATCTCGTACTCTTTCATTGGTGCATGAGCGCGAGTTGTGTCCTTGCCCTCCACAGTTTTTACATATTTTTGTTGATGCTTGAATCAACGGAGGTCTTTTGAAATGACCTACTGCCCCATTATAGCGTTTCCATGAAGACAATGCCTGTTTTGGAGTCCAACCGTCTTTGAACATTTGTTGAAGTATGCCATCCTCCCATTTTGGGTTGCCCAATCTCCGATTGAAGAAATTATCGGGCCGATATTGACTTCGTATATTGTCTAATTCACCCCACCATTCGTTATAGCCTTCGGCAACTTGAATCCCTTCATCGGCATTGAATGTTTCTGCCGCATATCTCCCGCAATCATGGCATTTCCAATTGTTTCCATAATCAATATCTGTACTGCCACAGTATTCACAGGTATGCTCATTCCAAGAAGCATATGATTCGGACTCATCAAAGTGCTTGCCCGCATACCACGAAACGCCCACTAAGCCTCCAACGACTGTCAAAGGAATCCAATTATCTGTAACCCATGACATAGAATCATTCTCATTTAGACGAGCGACTATTTGAATACTCGCTATGGCGGAAATCGGCTCAAAATCAATTTCCTTAAACACGCGGTAGTTCTTTTTTTTCTGTTATGGTACTGCGTTTTTTTACGCAACAAGTTGAAAACTTGACCCGATACTTCGGAAAAAAGTTTCAATCAGTAGTCAAAACCTGTTCCACCACAGGAATGACATTCATCGTTGATTCCCATATGCGAATCATAGAGTCCACCTGTGCCGTAGCATTCTTCACAGTCGCCCTTTGCTTCAAAGGTTTCAGCCGATAACCAACTTGGCATAGTATGATGAGGGTTAGGTGCATTATCTTGTAGCCATCGGTTCACATCTTGATATAACAATTCGTGAACTCTCCCCATCTCTAATTGTCTTTGAGTGTGATAAGGTAATTCGTGATAGTCAAGTGCTTGACCTCCATTTTCAATGTATTTTTCTAACACTTGGATTTTTGAAGCAGATATTCCTTTGTAGCCTTTTGCTTCAAAGGTTTCAGCACCCAATTTAATGTCCTTTTGCGGATTCAAAGCCAATCTATCAACTCTTCTTTCATAAATCTCCATAGGCACATCGGAATTGGCAACTGCTTCTTGTGCTTCTTCTAAGGTGTCGTAATTATCGCCCTCACCTTGTTCGCTTATGGTATAGTAGTAGGCGTAATGAGTAGGGGCATTGAAGGTTTCAGCCTTTTTTCGGTCTTTGCTTGCACACCGAGAACAAACTCCACCAATAAAGGATTGCGACCAAGACCTACATGAAGGGCAATTTCGCCCCGACCTATTGAAAGGCATAATCGGTGCTTCAAAGGTTTCAGCCCTCAATGAAGGGTGTTGAACATCTATACTTTCTTCAACATCACCATCAGCATAGCCCTTAACTCCACATCGTTTGCATTCCGCATAAATTGTAAAAACCCCATCACCCCAATTTTTTGTTCGGGTCATTTCCCAAGCGTGGATGTCGGCTTTTGAACTTGGTTTTTCGGGGCTTGATTTAGATTGACCGCAACTATCACATCTCCAATTGAGAATCGGTTTCCCATCGGGAGTATACTCTCCCAAGTGTGATGTTCCACTTAACCGCCATTCGTGGCCGTCATAGCAACTCCTATGGCAAATCTCGTTTGCTTCAAAGGTTTCAGCGTTCTTTGATTTGAACCAACCGCCTTTTGAACTGCCTTTTGGCTCTCTATGAACCGTATAATTATATTGGATTCTTTCAGCATCAAACATTTCAGCCGAGGAATCATGCTTTGAGCAATTCGGACTCCCAAGTGAAGAACATTTCAAATCGCCTGTTTCTATGCCAAACAAAAAATCGCCCGCTTGACCGAAACCGATTTTTCCATCGTCATACAACTTTTCAACCCACACTTCGCAACAATCACTTCTATCCAAATCCATATCCAAAGCATTGAAGGATTGATTTTTGTCAAAATAACGCCCGCCAAACCAAGCCACACCAAGTATAGCACTCACGGCCATCAAAGGTCTTTTGTTATCATCAATCCAAGTCATATCAAACCCTCACAGAACTTTTGCTCGCTTGAGGGTTTCAATCAATTTGGATAACACATTTTGGTTGGTCAACATCATCAAACAACTCCTGCTTCTTTCAAATATGAATATGCGACTACGCCACCTGCGGCAACACCAATTGGGCCAAGCGTCATGCCTGTCATATTGGATTCACCTTTGATGATATAGGGGATTGAATGAACTGTTTCAGCAACGCCAACGGCCATCAGCATAAGAGCAAGCGTGTAGCCCACCTTATGAATTGTCTTTGTTTCTTTGGCGTAAAACTCTTTCGGATAATTCTTCATATACATTTTTCATTCTCTCCTGCGAAACCAATTCTTTCTGTACCCAACATATATGCCCCCTGTAAGGAATGAGGCAAACAGAACATTCGCCAAAAGGGAGGACATGACATCTCTCGCAAATGATTGCGATTGAGCCTCCAAAGTCTTGACTTGCGAATCGGCCATAACAACAATTTACAGAACGACTATTTGAAGTCAAGTGTTTAAGAGTCCAATTTTTGAATGAACTCTCGCAAAAATTGTTCCATCCTCTCAACCGAACCGTACTCGGGTTGAAATGAAAACAACACGCTCCCTTCATTTATTCCCGATGTGATTCGGACTTGTCTTACAATGTCCATATCTATCACGCCTCTCAAAAACTCACTATTCAATACGCCATAAGCATCGTTGCTCAAACGGAAATCCTTTTGATATATGATTTTCAAGAAGAAAGACTTACCACTTTTGGTATCATAACGATTGATACGCTCATAAAAACCCTCATAATCATATGATTTTCTATCAGCATCCTTGACTACTTTCTTGTAGCCTGTGGCTTTCTTGAATTGAGGTGAACTGAAAAAAGGAACAAACACTATGTTTGCCCATTCCTCTTCGTTGAACTCCATATCCGAAGCGGAATCTCCATATTCAATAACACCATCCGTTTCCACATCCATAAGTGGACTTATTTTTACGGATTTCAAACCTTTATGTATCGCGTGGCCGTCTTTACCCATGATTATTTTACTGATATTAACGCCTCCCCTATTTCAATCCTTTACGCTGATTTAGGATGCCTAAATTGAGTCCTAAAAAGTCATAAGGACTCTTTTTTGCTTGTTTCCAAATCTCACCAAGCGGCATTCTATTACCTCTCCCCAAATCTGTATGAAAAGGCGTGTACCACCGTTTAGTCCATGTATAACCAATGGATGAATCAACCCTTTTGCCCTTTGACTTATTGAATGCGGTCAATTGCGCTTTGGTATTCACCACATCATCGTAAAGGACTTTGACATAATAGCGGGGAGGATTATTCCAATCTCCGATTCTTCTTGTTTCATACACGATGCCTTTGATAGTGGATTCTTGAGGCGACCAATAGAGGATAGCCAATTTCGCCCCGTATCGGTCATTCAAAGAATAGGCCGTCATATTGTTGGCGATAGTGTAGGGGTTGGGAATCATATCTCCTATGTCTGTTGTATCATATTTGTAGCGAAAATTAAGGTATTCGGAGTCCGTGAAAATATAGTCGTAATTTTCTTGGCTTACAGTCATGTTGTTGCCCATAACCTCACCGCTTCAATAAAAATCCTGTAATGCCACCCAATATAGCACCTATGATTATGGGCTTACTCTCCACATTCTGTTCGGCCTTCTTTGTCATATTCTTCGGAGGTTCAGCCAAACCAATCACGCCGCAACCAACACGCTTACCTGCGTTTCCTGTTTTCAAAGACTCGGCATCACCGCCTAAGCCCAAATCATCACGGTCTGCATGAACAATTATCATGCGCCCAACGATGCAATTGATTTTCTTTGGATTCAATGAAAGTGTATCAGTCGTCAAGCGACCCTTAGAAACGCCACCCTTTGATGATATGTTCCCTAAGTCGCCCAAATGACGAACCTTGCTATCCAACCCCCCATGTTCAACACCATATGGGTTGAAGTGAGAACAAGCAGATTCGCAACCATCAGTCAAATCGCCATATTCGTGAATATGAAATCCATGCTCGCCATCAGTCAATCCCTTGATGTTGTAATCAATGTGAAGCGAACCGCCATCGTCAATGAATCGGACTTCGCCCGAAACACCATTATCATTCGGTGCAAGAACCGCTACACCATGAAGAACCATGCCTTTATTGAACGAAACGACTATTTCAATCCATGCCCTTGTAAGGGGTCATAGGGTTCAAATGATATACAAAAGAACAACAGTGGATGAAACTGCCGCTACAAGAGATGTTAATGTTCTCATCAATTCCATTTTATGATTATGGCGGTCAAGCCATTTTTCAAATCTATCTCTTTTTGAACCCATATTCATTCTTCTCCGTCGCAACAAGGTGCTAAACATGATTTATTTCTGTCGCGAATCCAATATGAAATATAGACCTCATAGATTAAATTGCCAACAATAACTGCAAAAATACCTATTACAGTATAAAATGCAATTGCATCAACCGTATTTACAGGCCACATAATCATTCCTCTTCAATTTTAGACTGTGCAATCATGCTCTTGATATTTTCCGTGAATCCTGCCAATCCTGTGTGCCTCTTTTCACAGTAATACAAAGAGGCAAAACCACAGTAAATGCCTTCAACGATAGTGAGGTGCGGGTAAAAACGATGATTGATTTGATGTACGAAAACTTGACCCACACCACTCATATGTTTCCCATAAACGATGATAGCAACCGTTTCACCCTTGAGGGTAAATCGTTTAATTTGGAGAGTTATGAACCCTGCCTCATCAACATAGTCCTTAATGTAAAGCAATTTCAAATTATCTGCTTCTTGAATGGGATTATCGGACTGTTTTTGTAATTCCTTACGGGGTACTGAACGAACCATAGCAATTTCAACAAGTTCATGTGCATCATATTTAACATTTAATTCTTCATTCATTTTGAAGCCTCCTTTGGAGGTGTAATATCAACAACTCTTTGCATCCCTGTTTGTCCTGTGTAATCATAAATGTCGCCTCTTTCGTCTTTCCAAAGACTCCCATCATCCATAAGAACAGGGTCTTGGTTATCGTATTTTTCTTGCTTATTTTCAAGAGAATACTCCGAGTCCATATATTCAATACCTGCTTTTTCAGTAGTGAAATACAGATGAAATGTTTCATTGGGTAAATCCGAGCGCACTTGGAATCTCCATAAATTATTCACAGTTTTGCTGATATTTGGATTGTCTGTCGCCTTCATTCTTCGCCCTCAAACCTCTTAGGGAAAGCAGACCTATATCAATTACTCCCCAAATCGGAGTAAAAAATCATAGTTTTGAGTATTGATACTTTCGCTGAACAAAATCGGAGGTTATTCTTAGGGCTTTTATCGCTCGTTCTAATGTGCTTAATTTGACTTGAGCAACACATGGCCCAACGATACGCATTGGTCGGCCTTTTGCATCCATATAAATGCCTTCAAATGATTTTTTAACCACTGTCATGTGCATGGTAAGCATAGTGCCTCGGTTCAAAACCCCATATGGAGTCATTACAATGTATTCGTCGCCCGCCAACATTTGATTGACGATAAAATTAGATTTGAATTGAGGGTTGAATAATCCCTCATCATTAACATAAATTGTTTTGATTCCCTTCATATTCCAATACGACTTCGGTAAGCCTTCTATTCTGCCCCCTACACCTGTTTGCATTTCTGCCAAAGAAGGCTTTTTAGCAAATATCTCACATTCATCAAGCGTTGATGCGTCTTGAGGTATGACCACCCATGAGTATTTTTCAGCCATGTTATCATCCTGTCGTTATCGTCAACACTATTTTAAGGTTGTTCGGCATTTCGGATTTTTTCATCCATTGCCCTTCGTTTTCTTAACAATTCATAAACAGTCATACCATCGGGAGTCAAGAAATACGCACTCCTTTTGCGTGATGCACCTAAAATGTGCTTGACCTTTTGTTCAATAAATCCCCATAATTTCAAGTCGGGCGCATAGCGGCTCATGTTTGACCTTGACATACCTATTGCATCAGCAATTTTTGTCTGCGTTAAGGATGCAGGTGCATCCCACTTATCAATATACAGCCTACTACATTGGTCGCCTAAGTGAAGAATAATTTTTGCCAATTTACTATCTATTGCCCAATTTTCACACATTTTTGGTTCAGCCATACCTCTTTGAGAGGGGCTTCTCTTATGAAGAGTTCGCATAATTTCAATAGATGCGTTCAAAAATTGTAATCACGCGGAAACGGTGATTTGTTGATTTCACCATTCCAATATATGCAATCGGTTTGAGATTGACTTTACGATATTGAGGTAACACTTGGTCAAGCCATACGAGATGCCCTCCGACTTTCAACACCTTCAAGCATTCTTTCAAAGTGGTGTTTCTCTTAATCATCGTTGTTTGATAATGTTGAGCATCCTCAACAGAATACGGTGGGTCGGCAAGAACCAAATCAAAAGTACCCTCTTCAAAATGCTCGGCAAGGTTATGACAATCTCCTACAACATCGGGATTCAATGAAGAGTTAATGTCCAAAGTAATTTGTTCGCAATCGGGATTGTTTATGGCAAACGGCTCTTTATCCACTACACCTGCAAAGAGGTGGAGGCATTTTTTCTTATCGGGAAACAATGCACTTATCCGCTTCAAATATGTGGCAGGATAGCCCCCGTAATATCCCGAAGAAACCCGATAATCAGCCCCCATCACCCATGTTCCATAGAGTCTATCATCCGAACCATGAAAAACCGATTGAGGATATGGGTGTTTTTGTTTGCTTGTCACCTCAAGGTAATGTGCGAGTCGTTCTTCGTTGCTCATTGGCATGATATGAGAAAACACATTTTCTATATGAACTGTGGCGGAGGGGAAAATCGTTAAATCCGCCCGCTCCATTCAAAATCTGTTTAGGTAATGCGTTTTTTCGTGCAAGAAGTTTCAACTGCGGGCAACCAAGTTCCGATAACTTGTTCGCAATCGGGGATTTCACAGAAGTAAAATTGTTCCACCACTCGTTAAGAAGGCATTTGTAATCCATTTGATTGCCATGTTTTCCGCATCGTCTATCGGAATAAAGCCTTCAAAGAGATTCAGCAAATTACTCCACAGGTTGCCGAAGAAACTGTCGCTCGCATAATTTTCTTTGGGTGTGGGCGATTCGGAACTTACCCAAATTGACACCTGTTCTTTTGTTTCATCGTCGTTGAAAAGCATATGAGTATCAACGGCAAGGACTCTCATGTGGTCGCCCCGACAGGTGTTTAATGCAGGTAAATACAAATGGCAATATCCATAGTAATCATCCTCATTATACCCATAGTCGGAATCCCACGCACTTATGTTCAACATCACTTGAGAGTTTATGTGGTCGTCAATGTTCAATTTGACCGTTGCGTTTGCCATATAGCCCGAATGGTTATGGGTTCGCACATCAAATAATGGAGTGTCAATAATCAAAAATGGTTCATCGGGTTGATTCCTTTGAATGTCCATCAACTGTGTTGCCGCCATCAAAATAGTGTAATTCCTTTCAGCATCACCAAAAGGTTCAATGTCATATTCGTCAAGAACCCCATCGTTATCATCGTCTGTGTCGCAAACATCACCAATAGTGTCATTATCATAATCCGAGTTCATCACATCGGGCATTCTTGGGCAAAGGTCGGCATTATCACCCCACCCATCCCCATCCGTATCTGTATGCTCATCATAATTCAAAGGGAATGCGTCGGAATAATCGTTGATTCCATCTCCATCTGTGTCGGGTAAAGCACTCTCAACATATATCACATCATCATTTGATGTGAATGGTTCTGCGACAGTCGTAAGCATAGTGGCAAGCATAAACAAGAATACTACTTTGTTCTCCATGCTTTGTAATTGGGGATAGGGTTATTTATAGATTTCTCCATATCCCTACAATGATTGCTTATTCTGTTTGCTTAATTGGTACATCCGAGATTTCACAGATGCCCGAAGGACAATCGCTATCAGCCGCACCTTCAAGGAACTCTTCTTGAGATTTCATATGAGCAAGTGCTTCATCAACAGTCATTGGTTTAAGCGGTTCGTTTCCACGACTCCCCGACCTATACACAGTCATTCCCTTCAATTTAGGGCCATATTTGAGCATCAATTTACCATAGTCCTCAATAGGATAATCGTTTGGAATGTTGATAGTCTTTGAGATTGAATTGTCAATATGCTTTTGACAAGTCGCTTGAACCTTCATATGAGCCTCAACCTTCAATTCATGTGATGAAACGAAAGCCTTCTGTTGTTTCTTGGACATACCATTCTCAACCATTTGAGCGAAGAGAGGGTCAATAACGATTTCCTCATTCAAGACACGCTCGTTGCTCTCATCACTACTTGTATAATATCGTCGTTGATATGCAGGGGCAAAGAGAGGTTCAATACCACTTGATGTTCCCGCGAGAATTGAAGTCGTTCCTGTTGGCGCAATCGTCAAAATAGCACAGTTGCGAATCCCATGTTCCTTTATGTCGGAACGGATTCTCTTTGGCAATGTCTTGATGAACCCTGTTGAAAGGAAATCATCGGAATAGACCTCAAAAGCACCACGCTCAACGGCAAGGAATGTGGAGGCTTCATATGCTCTCTCTTTGATGAATGCCATGATTTCGTCAATCAATTTTATTCCACCCTCCGAGCCATATTCCTCTCCAAGCATAACAAGTGCATGACCAAGACCCATAATTCCAAGACCAATTCTGCGAACCTTTTGACAATTATCCTCAATCTCCTTGAACGGATAATGGTTCACATCAAGAACATTGTCAAGGAAACGCACACCAACACGCACAGAATCAGCAAGCAAATCCCAATCCATTTCACCGTCTTTGATATGGCGAGCGAGATTTACTGCTCCCAAATTGCATGACCCATATGATTCAAGCCATTGCTCTCCGCAGGGATTGGTGCAAATCACAGGTTTGTAATATGACAAAGTGTTCATTTTGTTTGCCAAACCGATATTGAGAATGCCGGGTTCGGCTGATTCCCAACTGTTCTTGATGATTTTATCCCATAATTCCTTAGCAGGAATGGTTCTTTGGTTTCCATCCTTGTCAATGATTGGCTTGTTTCTAAACTTCAAAACAATATCAGCCTCTTCTTTGATTGCCTTGAAGAAATCATCATCAACAAGCACAGACACATTGGCATTGTTCAAGCGACCCAAATCCAATTTAGCGTCTAAGAACTCCATAACATCTCCATGATTGTATTCAAGAGCCATCATAAGAGCCGTTCTGCGACCTCCACCTGCCTTGATTACTTCTCCTGTTTGATTGACAATCTCCATCAAAGAAACACTCCCTGTGGCCTCTCCACCTGTTCCTTTTATTGAAGTCCCTCTTGGGCGAACAGGAGAGAAATTGATTCCGACACCTCCACCCGTTCCACTTATGATGAGCATATCCTTGACTGTTTGACCCCAACCTTCTCGGCTATCCTCCGTTGGAACGACGAAACAATTCATCAATTGACCTTTTGCACGACCCGAACCATACCATATACGGCCACCCGGAATAAACAATGCTTCACTCAATTTGTCAAGGAAACGAGGCATCCACTTTGCACGATTGCCGTTTTCTTCGGCTTGGCATATGTGATTAGCGACTCGCGTACAAGCCTCCATCCAAGACTCTTCATTCGTGCGAGCATACCTTTGACGGAATATAGTATCACCGAACCCTGTCGGGAGAAAACCACCCGAATCCATTTGTATATTTTCAAGAATTGGTGCGTTATCGGGATTTTGTTTATCAGCCATAATGAGTCCTCCGCAAGTGCGGTATTCTCTCGGTTTCATTCCAACTATTTCAACCCTCATGTTTAGACTTCACAGGGTCGTAAGGCCAAGACTATTTGAAGGGTAATTTTTACTTTATATGCAGTTTATGATACCCAACGAATACAGGTCATATCGCATGGTTTTTTCGGGCAACCATACTTTCATTTGCGCGTTGCGTTGGTCGCCATTGGAAAACATATCACAGGCGTATTGTTCATAATCTGTTGAATACTTCATCTCCACGCGAATAGATGATTGATATTCTGTGCCTTCGTAATCAATGTCTGCATCTGTCCTCATGCTACTGTAAAAAGCCATGCGAACATATTGGTCGCCCTCGCTTGAAAAAGAATGAACCTCATTGTCCACATACATATCGCGATATGATTCCGCCATTTGTAGGTCAATGTTTGCTCTCACCTTGTTTCGTGAACCTGTATATTCGCCATAACGGTTGTAGTCCTCATCTTCTTCATTATAACATTTAATGATTCTCTCTAATGGCAACATAGGTCGGATAGATTTCATATCAATAAGAGCCGTTTGACTCCAATACCCTTTTTTGAATAATTTTCGTTTGCTATCCCACGATTTTCCTTGAGTCCAAAACAAAATAATGTTCCCATCGGGCGTAATACATTTTTCCTGCAATTTTTGACAAGTCCATTTGTTCCACGCCTCAATCTGTTCTTCTCTTTTGAGAGTCTTAGGGTGTTTGCGATTCCCTAATTCGCCCCATCCTGTCGCCACATCAATGTCAACCCATTTTCCTTTTGACAAATCACCCCACATATGAGCAGGTAATATGGGTCGTGATGTATGTTTGACTTTGATTTCGGAATCGGAATTGCGGGCGGTTGCGAACAATTTTTGGTCTGCATTAGCACTCAAGAAAAAAGGGAATGATAAATCTATAAATTGTCCGTTGTCCTTTGAATTGAGAAACATTTCTGTGTTATGCGAGGGGTCAAGGTTGTTGCCAATGATGGGAAACCAATCTCGTTCAGTCCAATATGAGCCATAGGTTGAAAGTATTTTCTTTTGATGCTCGGTTGGGGCAACAATATATGGATAGGCATAATACTCTTTGCTAATGCGCTTCATCTCCTTCAACAAAGCCTCATCCTCGTCAGTCCAATCAGCCTCCCCTTGTCTTGACAGTCCTTTCCCATATTCCCGAAGCAAATTGTAATAGGGCTTAGAGTCCTCATATGACAACATTTGCGTTTCTTGAGTTTCCCTATCCGTAAGCATCAAGCCCATTTTATACACATTCTCCAATATGTCGGCCTCAAGAGCAAAAAGAGGCATGAATCCAACTCTTTCGGATTCTTTTTTATCCTCCACTCCCCATATGCTTTCATTCGCTTCTTTCTTTGCGAGTACCCATTTTTCATATGATGCCCAATTGATAATATGAGTTTTATCCGAAGGAACGCTCATTCCCGATACTCCTTTGAACGGAGAAAATTGAGCGTATTCATTTTTACCCATGCTATCATCCAAATGGTGATAGACCGACTATATGAATATCGTCATTCATTATCAATTCGTGGTGCGACCAACCAAGTGAACGAACAACCCTCATTTTTACTCTCAATTTTGAGTGGTTGGTGATTGCCCATATGAACCAACATTGAGTCGCCCAAACCTTTGCCCACTTTCTTTAGGTATTCAACAGATAGCCTTGTCATAGCATCATCATTTGAGCCTTCAACGATTTCCACATCATTTTCAAAAGTCATTTGAACAGAATCACCATTACCATCGGAACGCATAACAGGTTTGCCCTCTTCAAAGCACATCTGCAATAATCCGCTTACATCGGCAACGGCAGATACGCCCAAATTGTATTCTTCGGTCTTGACTCTCATTTTAATTGGAGGCTCAATTTTAGGCATATTCATTTCGCTGAAAGTGTCGGCACTTAACAATCGTGCGCTCTTGATGATTCCGCCGACTTCAAAACGAACCATTCCACCATTTTCTGCTTCATTCCATATCATTTTAACAGGATTCTTTTGGGATATTTTGTAAATGCTTGCCAAGTGAGCAATTTCAATCGGAATGACTACATTTTCATTGACTTCGTATGCGTCAAACCTTTCCGAAGGTATTTCTATGCCTATGAAACAAACATGGGCGGAATCAATGACATTCGCAAACAAACCGTCTTGCTTGAAAATAATTTTCACTTCTTCTTGGATAGCACTTACACTCTCAATGAATGTTTTTAGCACAGTTGTAGGCCACACGATAGATAACATATGATTAGGTGTCAAGACACCACCTATATGAAATATGCGTCAAATAATGGTTAATTTTGCGTGTCCTTCATTGATATTAGCGCAACGCTCAAGCATCTCAATAAGAGCGAGTATTCTCAAATCATTGTTTTCGTTATGAGTCCCATTGGGCAATTCCGAATTGTAATCCTCTTTGAGTTTTTCAAGCATCATTTTCCGTAAAATCAATTCGTTTTCTTCGGCATCTATCATTCCTTCACACATATTATCACCATGTTATTTTGTATTGTTTTCGCTAATCGGGGTCAAAAAGAACTTCATATCACACAATTTACGCGATGATTCATCAATGAGGCTAAGGAGTTTTTCACGCTCTTGCAGATGAATAAGCCATTCCCCTTCGGAAATATGCTTATCTATTTCAGCCGACAATTTACGCCACTCCAAAACAGATTCAATTAGGTTCTCTATCATCTCAACCACCTCACACATAGCCCACAGAAAAGAGGTATTTAATTTATCACCTTCATTTTATTCACTATTCCATTGATTCTGCAAAAATTGTTGAATGTGTTCAACATCATTCTTGTTACGAATCATCGTTCCCAAGTCCTCCGACCTATTTATCAAATCACTCAAAGAAAGAAATTGTTCTTTGATATTCTTTGCCCTCGTTATGCCAATGCGAGGAACACCCATTAAAAATTGAAGCATAGGGTCTTGATGGCGAACATTATGGTCATATAGCGTCACCGCTCCGAACTTTCCATCCCGTATGCGTTCCTTTAGTCGGATAATCTCTTTGACCGCAGTTTCCGCATCGTCGCAGTAAATAACTGGGCAGACTTCGGCACACAACCGATTCAAATGCCGTTTTAGGTTGGGGGTGTGCCTTTTGAATCTCTCATAAGTGTTGCTTAACCCACCTTGCAGTTTCTTTTGGGGTTCATGTTGAATTAACAAAAAGGCATGGTCAACGACTCCTGCCATCTCCACGACCTGTTTTTCTAAACGCTTTTTCATCCATGAATTAAGGGCATCAGTCCATGTCTTGCGCTCTATCCCCCATGTTTCACCATCCTTTTCAATAAGAATATCGCCATGAGTGAGGTGTACTTGATTCTCCACACCCAATTCTTCGGCCAACCATTGAGGTTCGTGTATGTCAACAGACAAAACAACATCAGCCATAGAACCATTTAGGTCAACTGATTCATATAGGTTCGGTTATTCCAAAATTAAGAAAATGCAACAAGTGTGGCAATAACCACTATGCCTAAACCGAGTTTGAGAAGCAATGAGTAGTATTTTAGGTCTAATTCTTCAAGGCCATCAAATACCTTAGTCATATGCTCTCCACTCCCATATGCCATATAAGGGCTTCACATAGATTTCATGCTAAATCCATTGAACGGTGATTCATAATTCCTAATCGGCCTCTAATTTTGGACAAATCTATGAATCCCTTTTGTTCCGACACTATTTTGTAGGGTGGTTTTGGAATCGTTTGCCCTGTTTTGGAGTCTTTCATTGTTTTACCTCTTGGCATCATTTTTTCCTTAACCTGCTTTGTAAAGAAACTTGATGCTCCGACAACCGATGGAAATGATTTCACACTCTTTGTTCCCTTGAGTGGGATGCCTTCGGAATCCTTCGCCCCAATCGTTCCATATTTGATAATCACTTTGTTACTGTTTCGTTCAACAAGGTAGTATTTGTTCATACCCTTTACCCCAATATCGGGTCGCACACACTCAAGGTAAATGCGATGAGTGTCATTAGAAGGCATAGAATCAATTAGTCATATGCGGAATTACTAAATGAACCCATCGTTTATGCGAGAAAGAACCCAAACAAACCAACCCCTATCAAGGTGATAATGAAAACTCTTGGGAAAATCCACGAAGGCGTAGCGGTTTCTTCTTCACCGTAAAACTCCCAACCTCTCAATTTATCCATTCTCAAATCCTCAATCCTTTTTCTTTTTGAATATGGGTTCACTTCGGTATTTGACTACGAGATATGAAAACACGAATAGCATAAATACGGTCAAACATTGCTGAATGAGTAACGGTGTATCGGAATTGTAAAATGCCCACGCCAAGAATGAACTGTTTGCCCACACCAATATAGCCGTCGTGATAAGACTGAAATCATCGGTGGATTTTGTTTTTAATATGCGGTGGATTTGAGGCAACCATGAGGTCAATGCAACAACGGCCACGAAAATCATGTATGTTTCAAAAGCAGTTCCGAAGTCCATATCCATTGCAGAATGCTGTGCTATTTAAGAGGTATGGGTGGGACAATTCAAAGGATTAGACTAATCTATGATTGATGATTCCGTAGCGTTGGCTTAATTCCATGTCAAGGATTGTTTTTCCATATGGTTTCATGTTTTGCATGAATTGTATTCTTGAATTACCCATAATGATGCCCCTATCAATATAATCCCTACAAAGGTGCATGGCACTATATTCTCCGTTGGGATATTTTTCTTGTAAAACCGACTCCCACCGTTTCAATAACATTGTTGAACTCCCATATGACTTGGTGTTTTCAATGTATATTTTGATGTTGCTGATAGAGCCTTTTATCCCGTTTTTGAAAGCCAACCATGCTTTATCCAAACTATCAACGGGACACTCAATGAACCAATTCATGCCCAAATACCATATGTGCAAAATCATAGATTGATAACCTTCTCTCTCGGAATCAACAATGAGCAAAGGGTTGTTGTAGTCCTCTTCAATTTTTGCCTTATTCAATTTAGACTGTTTGGCTAAATAGAAGGCCATCATCATTTGAGTGAACCGATACGCAGACTTTGTACCAATAATGGTTCTCAAAAAACTCTCATTATTCAAAAATGCTTCAATAGGGGGGAACTCAACAAAGGTCGGCAAAGTGCTTTCGTCTTTGTCAAAACTATTGAAAGTGTCTATGTCTATGGGCTTGATTTCAAAGGTTGTTGCCATTTCAAGAATATACGCTTGCGGAGTGTCCTTTACAGGCTCATTTATTTCTTTCAAGACACTTTTTGATATTTCACCCCAACAGAAAGGATTACTGTTGTCGTCATAAGTCGGGACATTGGCAAACGGCCAATCCCGAATCAAATCCGAAGGCGTATCATATTTCCAATCGTTCTCCATTTTTCCGATAAGGCTTGCAGGGAGTTTATGGATTGAAGTCATTGTTTCAACTCCTTGAAATTAACGAAGCCATATGTGAGGGGAAACAAAGGTGTTTTTTTGTCCCAATCATATGCGTGAAGTCCTTGTTGCCTTACAATCAGTCTGCAAATGCTACGCTTAACCGCTTTCTTCAATTCTTTCAATGTTGGTGCAATCTGAACTGAATAATCTATTGATGAGGCAACGATATAATCATCAAAATCGCATCGTTTATCCACCTCATATAAGAGGGTTAAATCCTTCTTTGTTTTCTTTATCGGATATTTCAGCATTTCAACCCTTGCACCATATCTCGTTTTACTCGCCCCATACGATTCTGTACGCTCATTCCAATTACGACCAGTAGTGGTGAGGTCATAAACAAAGACAATGAACTTGTTGGCGTAAAAGCCAATACCTCTCAAGTCGTGGGAGTTGCACCGTTCATCATCACCATCAAACGCCCATTCCCAATAAGAATCCATTCTGTTCCACCCACCTAATTCCTCACTATTTTCAAGTGCCAAAGCCCACGATTTCGTCAATGACAAGGTTAATTGGGGCAAAGTATCAAACAACTCACCATAATCTCTATGAGCATCAATATAGGGCTGATAGTCAAATTGAGAGTCGGCCTTTACCCAATCGGCATATTTTATGCCTACCAAGTACGAACCTTCGTCAATGTCCATAGCCTCATTTGAACGAGCGACTATTTGAATGTATCAAAAGTCAAACGATTCAATACTGATAGGTTGGCTTTTTTTCTTAGGACTCATTTTGATGTGTTCTATGAATGTGCTACATATCATGCACTTGATTTTGTATTCACCGTCTATTTTCAAGACCTGCTTGACTTCGTGGTTTTGACAATCAGCAGGGGCTTTCTTTTGGAGTCCTCTCATCAAGCATCACCTTCTGCCATATCAAGCATTTTCTTGGTGTTTTCGCTTGCAGTAAGCATAGCGGGCAACATCGTGAAGCGAGCAAAAATATGACCGCATTTCAATTGAGGGCCAATGATTCGTTGACCATCGGGCAACCACATTTCAATGACCATATCAAAATATCGGATTCCCTCAATCGTGATTTCCACTTCTTCGCCTATATCCTCTTCTGTCCACACTTTGTTTTCATCCATATTATTCACTCCTGTATATGTGCTTGGGTTTATGCCAACCCACCGCATCATGTAATTTTTGTCTGTGCGAGCATCCACATAAAACTCTCTCTTTACCGCAAGAAGAACGAGCATTACAATTTTGAGTAGTCCAAACAGTATTACACTTTTCGCATTTGCGTTTTTTCATGTTTGGAACAGGCATAGCCAAGCGTGGTTCATCAGTCCAACGGTTATTCTTGACCCACAGGGAGCGATTACCTCTCCTTTTATGGTCGCATTTGTTCCGATTGCCCATATTATTCACTCCATTGTTTTCCACAGTCTAAACACATATAGTGTTCCGTATCATTAAGTGTGTATAACTTGGTTGAACCACACGAACACTTGACAGGTTCGGGTTTGTAATTTACACCATAAAGGTAATCATCGGCAGGGAGAGGTGTCGTCAAACCTTCACCCCCGAATCCTTCAAGAGAATATGATAGTATTCCTCCATCGTAATTTCTTTATTCACACCAATCGTCAAATCACTCAACGAAAGGTGAATGCCTTTTGGAGAGTCAATGGAAAACCAACCCTCTAAGAGTCTTATTTTGTCGGCAAAACGCCACGATTCATTGACAATAATCCGAAAATTACCTTCTTGGCGATATGATATTTGATACATACCAATCTCGGTAAGCATTTTTCGTTCTTCTGTGTCAATTCCGTTCCCAAAATGGTCTTTCATTTTATCGCCTCAATAATCCAACGAGAGTCCTTAGCATATCAAAGTTGCGTTGATATTGAACCAAATATCAGTCTTTGATGTACTTGTATTTGACTCCATGATAATTCGTTTTGATGAGAATATCAGCACATTTTTCTCGGATTTCATCAATGCTACAAGTGAAGAAATTGAACTTCACCCATTCACCATTTGATTTCATACATTCAACAAGCCATTTTCCGTACATATTATCATTCCCCCCCATGTAATACATTAAGAAAATCTATTTCGTCAAAATCCTTTTTGTCAATTGTTACCAATTTCATCCCATAGTCGTCTATTTTTTCCCCTGTCCATATAGCCCTTTTACCCAAAGGTATGTCCTTGAATGGTTTGTAATTGACATGATGATGATGGCGGTTGAACTTCCAAACTACTTTTGCTACATCGGGGTGCATATCCTCCAACATTTTAGATTTGAGGTATGTACCGTCTTGAGAATAAAATTGTTCATGGTTTCCACCACTCATTCTTTGCGTAGTAACCTTTCCTTGTAAAAAAGCGTTGAATTGTATGGTCGCTAAACCATTTTTCAAAACTCGTAAGCATAAATCTGTGTCCTCATTGTAACGACCTCTCCAACGATAAGGTATATCGTTCCGAATCAATAGGCACGAATATATGCGCGTATTTTTGACATAAGGGGGTACACCTGCCGTTGATTTAACAAAGGAATAATAATTTGGGCCAGCGATTGCTACATTTTCATAGCGCAAAACAAAATCCTCCATACACTTGAAAACAGTCCCACTCGTAACTTCTGCCTTTACATTACGGTTGACCCTGTGAAACGCATCCAAATTGTCGTCAAGAACCCAATGATGAGTGTGTCCCTGCTCAATAGAATGTTGCCATGCAAAGTTCCTTGCCGCACCCGGACCGATTCTTTTATCATCATCATCCCAAAAAGTGTCATATTCATCATTGTAATTTTGCGGAGTTATGAGGATTTTAGAACTGTCCACCACCTTACAATAATTTTCGTATTCATCCTTTTCAACAATCAAATGAAACGGTACTCGCATCATTTCCAATGCTTTGACAGTCAAGCGACTATCCCAACGCCCTTTTGAAACAACATAAATGGGAAACTTAGGATTCATCCACCCACCTCCGCACATAAGGTTTTATGTGAGGCTTATGAGGAAACCAAAGACTCTTTGTTTTAGGAGTCACATTTTGCCCAATCAATTTAGCAAAATCATTCAAATCCTCTTCGGTTTCAAAACGAAGAACAATTTTGGAAAATGGTTCTTTTTTATTTTGAACGAACTCGGGCATCCCAACCCACTCTTCTTTTGAAGTTCCTTCGTCAATATCATTGGAGGTCATGTATGTTCCACTCAATCATCCGTTATTATCGTTTTCATCCTCTATGCGCTTACGAGCAATTTCAAGGTATTCCTCGTTTAAGTCAATACCTATGAAGTGGCGACCATGTTCTTTTGCTACAACGCAGGTCGTTCCACTCCCAACAAACGGGTCAAGGACTACACCTTCTTTGGGGCAACCTGCAAGAATACAAGGCTCAATCAATTTAGGTGGGAATGTTGCGAAATGTGCGCCCTTGAATGGCTTAGGTGCGATTGTCCAAACACTTCGCTTGTTTTTGGTCTTGTATGATTTTTCCAAACCACTATGAGGTTGTAGCCCCGAACCCTCCTTATGATATTTACCGTTTTTACGGTTACGAGTTCCCCAATCCTGTTTAACAGGTTCTTTGATGGCCTCGTTGTCATAAAAATACTTCTTGGATTTCGTCAATAAGAAAATGTATTCATGTGCTTTCGTGCATCTATCCCTTATAGATTCGGGCATAGGATTCGGTTTATGCCAAACAATGTCTTGACGAACCCACCACCCATCCTCCTGTAAGGCGATAGCCACCCTATGAGGTATCATCATCAAGTCCTTTGGTTTGAATACATCACTTGGGCGGTCTTGAGGGCGAAATCCTTCACTTTCCCCCATATATGTGTGTTCTTTTTGTAGGGTTGCAGATG
>Ga0209337_1000225_pt1 | contig 45002 bp, 49 predicted proteins | sample LinPmetageLP53_FD_184044 | JGI IMG/M metagenome (GOLD analysis project Ga0209337, IMG submission 184044) | Marine viral communities from the Pacific Ocean - LP-53 (SPAdes) (version 2) | ecosystem: Environmental > Aquatic > Marine > Oceanic | place: Pacific Ocean | collected 2010-02-08
TATTAGTATTTATAGAAAGATCTTCTAGTAATTTCATGAGATCATCAGTACCCATAGAGTCCAAAGACGAATCAAATACTTCATCAAGAATAAGAAGATTACAATTAGCACTGTTCTTTATCTTTGCGATCTCTCTCCATGATAGAATTAAAGCAAGATCAATCCGGAGCTTTTCACCCTCACTGAAACTCATGTAACTAAACGTGTCTCTATGACGACTCTTGATAGTTTCATTAAACTCTTCATCCAATGTAAAGTTAGCAAAGAAATTCATTGATGCAAGATACTTGTTAATCAATTTATTTATGATTGGTAAATAATACTTAATGATCTTCGACTTGATTCCTGCGTCCTTAAGTAGATCATGGACAATATCGTAATTATATTTCTGATTAAGAACCGTTTCCTTCTCACCCAAAGATTCTTCTTTGTTTTGTAAGAATTCGTGTAACTTTAATTTCTCATCATCAATATTACCTCTATTATTTTCTAGATCATTTATCTCTTGCTCAATATACTGAATCTGGGAATATAAAGACTTTATCGTACTTTCTTGTTCGACAATCCTCTTCTCCTGTTTTTGAATATCAACCTCTACATCTTCAATAGAATTTATTTTGGAGAGAGTATCTTGTATGAGTACTACAACACCTTTTAACCGCTCCTCCAGAGTTATCTTTTCTATTGCTCGTTGATCAAGAATACTCTGTCTGAAATCCTCATCAATATCCTGTTTACAAGAAGGACAACTTGTATTAGAAGTATAGAAAATAATATCTTTATGCAGGCGCTTTATGTCACCCTCAAGTGTACTTTCAGTCTTCTCTACATTTTTCAAACTAACAAGAAACTGATCCTTCTCTGGGTTTTCATCTCGAAGATTATTAATATGATCTGTAATCTTACTTATACTATTCTGCGTAGACGTACCCTCTTCGATCAAAGATTTTACCTTGGTCTTATTCTTATCAATTCGTTCTTGGCTCTTCATCTCCAGTGTATTGACATGACTTTCCTGTAGAGTTATCTTTTCGTTTGAAATGTCAATCTTATTCTGAATGATATTCAAATTCTCTTTGAGTTCAGACACTTTTGATTTCAACAATCCATTCATCACACTAAAAATCTTGATATCAAGAATGTCCTCGATAACTTCTCGTCTATCAGCAGGAGTAAGTTGCATGAATGGTACAAAAGAAGATGATCCTAGAATTACAATCTGAGTGAATGATTTATAGTTCATCCTCAGTATCTGTTCTTCTAGAACTCGTTGATAATCTTTTGCCTTTGCATTCTGTGGAAGAAGATTTCCATCTTTATAAATTTCAAAAACTTTTGGTTGCAATCCACGAACAACTTTATATTCATGTTTGGGAGTAGAGAATTCAACCTCAACCAAACAATCCTTTTGATTAACTGTATTCACCAACTGTGGTATGTTGACCTTACGGAACGGTTTACCGAACAACCCAAATGTAATAGCATCAAGAAGAGCAAATGATTTTCCATGACCATTTCTCCCAGAAACCAATACAGTATTGTGCTTGTCTATTGTTATCTCTGTAAACACATTACCAAACGAACCAAAGTTTTTAAATCGTACATTCTTAAATGTTAACATATTATTCCCAGCTACTCAGACCTTCCATATACAAGTCCCGAATAAGTTGTTTGATTTCCGATTTATCTTTGATCTCTTCGTCAGAATCAATTTCATCATTTATGATTGTAAGAGTATCTTTTGCCATGTCAATGTCCGATTCCTCAATTGTAAAATCAGACATGTCCTCTACCACAGTAATATCAACTACCTTGTGCTTATAGAGTGTATCAAGAAATGCATCAAAAAGTTTTCTCTTAGTTTTGTTTTTTATGATAACTTTAACGTAGCAATCTTTATATTTCTTAAAATCCAAATTAACAAGAATCTCAGGATTTTCATCATCATATTCTATGTGGTAGAATTTGCGTCTTTTATTTTCTATAAACTCAAGTTCGCGAGTTTCAGTATCAAGAATATGAAACCCCTTTTTATCATATAGATCACTAAATGTTATCTGATATTGAGTTCCAAGATAGTGTATATTTTTGTTCGTGCTTTTACTGTGGAAGTGACCAGACATAACCAACTCAAACCTCTGGAGTATTTCGTCTGACATACCACCACGAAACTTCACTCCGCGTAGAACTTCATAGCCACTCAATTCAAAGTGACCACCTATAATCGGACAACTACATTCGGAAAGAAATTGAACACACTCATCTCTCATCTCGGGAGACATCCACGGAACAAGACCAACACAAAGACCATCAAAATCTACTGCGGTAGGCTTTTCATACAGATGAAAATAGTCATTCTTACCAGAGAACAATTCTTTAATTGAATTTACTTCATTTGTATTTTTATAAAATGTATCATGGTTACCCACGATACAATGCAAATGTAGTTTGTTGGACTCAAGGTTCTCAAAAAATCTTCTTCGAACTTCCCTCAGAGTATTAAAATTAACATACTTGCGACGATCCATAAGATCACCAAGATGTATTATTTGATCTATATTATTTTCTTTGCAGTATGGGAAGAACTGTTCCTCAAAAAAATCCAGAAAGTAATTTAGAAATATAGAAGAATCGTTTCTTGCACCAAAGTGGGTATCATTAAGAATTGCAATCTTCATTCAAATGGTCCCGTATTCCCTTTTTTAGATTTACTCTTGGGTGTCATTCGTTTGACATCATCTTCAGATAAATTAAAATGTTCTCTCATAGCAACCTTAACATTATCCTTTTCAAAATAATTCTCTTTGAACCAAGATCCCATACTCCCATCATCCTTCATTTCTGCAAGTTTAAATTTGATGTAGTTTTGCTTCTTTTCTTTCTCTATTCTTCTCAAAAAAGCATAATAAATTATTTGAGTAAAATATGAAAAGGGATTTTTTGATTTCTCTGGATCAAAGTTATGTGCGTACATGAGACAATTCTCTATAGAATCATTTATCATCTCGTCCTTGTACGGATAATTTGTAAAGTTTGGTTTCTGGGCAAGATGCTCTGCTATCTTAATAAAACAAGATCCAACATACTCAGATATGGGGGGTCTTCCTTCACCTTGATCTTCAGCTTTTATTATTTCAGCTTTCCATTCACACATGGCTTCAAAAAACTGTTTGTTATCAATATAGTGATTTGCTTTTTTGCTTGCTTTTTTCTTCATGATATACAGTATAATCGCTTTCTTTTGCAATACAATATGTTTTTTAGATTTTTATCTTGACAACTTCCATTATACCCTTACAATACCCGTGTAGGGTGAGAAAAGGATACTCTAAAGATACTTAAAGGTACTCATCATCGTTGGGGTTTGGGTTCCAGTCAGTCCACCGATTACCATAATTTGGATCATCTTTATTTTGATCGCCGGTGTATTTGTGCTCATTAACCTCTTCATAAAACTCACTAATTTCATCGTCATCATCATCATCAAAAACATCATCAAGATCCATCAGACCTTGTTCAAATAGTTCTCTCACCATTTCTGGGGGAATCATCATATGCATGAAAAATGAATTGTCCTTGGGATTGTTGGTTTTTGGATTATCCGGATCACTGTCCATATTTTTTCCCAAAGAATCAATGGCATCTAAAAGTGAATCCATATCAAATGTTGGGGGTGATTTGGGTTTTTTACCCGGTCCTGCAACTGGAGGGAACTTACCACCAAAAATCTCATCTTCTTGTTTAATATTTCTTTCTATATCATAAAGTTTAGTTACATTTGGTGATGGTTTAAGCCAACTGACGATAAAAGTTTCAGGAATCCTGATTGTATTTTCTACAGCATTAGATAACCAATCTTTTAGATATGTAATTTCTTTTGCTTTACCAAATGGATCACTACGTGTGGTTGTTGTGAATAACATGGGATTGTCAAGAATAATTTTACCCTTGTCTCGCCCTTTTATTTTTGCAATAATCTCTTCGCCGCTTTGAAGTTTAAGAACACGGTATGATGAATTCATTGGATCTCCCTTATAACGCAATTGGAATCAAATTATAATCAAAATGTTCATTAGTATATATTTTTATTCTTTCGTCCAAATGTCGTAATGTGTGATTTCTGTATTTTTTATGAGATAAATTATCAGATATGTCGTAGAGCTTTACGCTGTCTTTGCTCTCAGAGCGTCTGAGTCCTCTTCCTATAGACTGGAGTACTCGTACCACAGATTTAGATGGTGAAGTAAAAACAATGTTATTAATATTGCGAATATTAATCCCGGTAGAGCAGGTTCCGTAAGAAGCGACAAGAATAGCTTCCTTTTCTTGATCGACAATTTGACGAATGTTTTCCCTTTGTTCGGCATCAGTTCCTCCGTATATGAAAAATACCTTTTTGTTTGGAAATGTTTTTGTAATCAATTCATGCAGAGGTTTTCCATGAAGATCAACATAGTTAAACAATACCAAGGTATTTCCTTTTATTTTGCCACACAAATCTGCTATGAACTTATTTCTTTTTGGATGTGCAATAATCCATTTCATTTCATCCATATACGAAGCTCGTTTTATTTCTTGTATTTCTGATGGGCTATATTGTAACATCAAACAATCAATTTGTAAATTGGAAAGAACATCTCGTTCCATTAATGCCTTGGTAGTAGTGACATTATGTACCCTTCCAAATAGACCCTCAATTACTAACTTATGTACTTGTGTTCCGTCTAGAGTTCCAGTTGTTCCTATTCTTACATCAGCCTCTGTTAGTTTTGTCATCAACGAGGTTAATGATTTCGCTTTAAACAGATGACACTCATCACCGAATACTATTTTATACTTCTGAAAAAAGTCTTTTGGCATACTATAGATGCTTTGCCATGTTGATATGACTACTTGTTTTTCTGTGAGCTTGTCCTGACCAGAAAAAATCACATGACAATTTTTTTCTACATCCCAAGTTTTACCAGAGTAATCTCTAAAATCATTATACATCTGGGATACAAGACCTGTTGTTGGCACAACAATGAGTATCTTTTCGTCTTCTTGTAGCTGATTTAAATAGTACCGCAATAGCGAATAAATTATTAAAGATTTACCACTACCTGTAGGTGATAGCAATAGTGTTCGTTTTTTATTAATTGCATGAGTAATGGCATTAAGTTGGTAATCATATGGAATAATTGGGTTTCCTCTTGATTCCAATTCCAACCCATCAACAAATTTGGTTACATCATCAAGTGAAATTTCATTCTGATTCACACAATCGTGTTCTATTGTGTAGTTTCTATCCTGTGTGAATTTTATTAGGTAATCAAGAAGACCAACATATAGCTTCCTAGAATACAGATTAAACAGTCGAATTTTGCCGTCCCATTTTTTATTTCTGTATGCTGGAGTAAACTCATAATTTGGAACATAGAATGTAAAAAACTGATTCAGCTCTTTTGCAATCGAATCATCGCACTCAAGTTTTAGATCAACTGAATCTATTTTTGACACAACTATATCGCTCATACTTATATTTATGGTGACTACACGCCTTGTGTGAACTTAATCCAATCAAGTGCAGCCCGTATATTCCATTGTCTGTTTGATATCATTTTTACAACACTTTCCAGATAATTCACGATTTCTTGCTGTAATGTAATTCTAGCCTCTATTTTCACAATATCATCATCAGAATCAATAAATCTATCTACATCTGTTTTTAGAATAGTTAGATCAAACGGTTCCCATTTAAAAAACCTGAGTTGTTCTTCTGACATTTTACCGGTGTAATATAGCCATTTATTTTTTCTTTTTATTTTCTTTTCAGACAACAACTGCTCTAGCTTTAGTTTTTCTTGCGTGAACAATATCAGATACTTATTATGCAGTTGTGGAGTTTTTAGTGATTCGTTGTCTAGTTCTGTTTTATCGATGTCTAAATCTTGTTGTACCATCTCATATAGATCAGTTAGATTCATTAGCCAATATTCCTAATTTCATATGATGTGAACGCGAATGTTGCTGTTGCAACTACAGGCTCTGTATCTACAACAACTGATGAAAACTGTATTCCACTAATTCCCACTGGGAAGATGTCTTTAATTATAACCCTTTTCATTGGGGTATATGAACCATCCATTATTGTAATGGTTGCATCTGATAGGATTCTATTATACGGATTTATTTTTCTAGAGTCAGATTCAGATGTGCTCATGTCATACATCCAGTTATAGACTTCTAGCCAATTATCCATTTTTTCATCTACAAGAAATGACACAGACATATTTTCATATCCATATCTACCAACTGGGGATCTAATTGGGACTCCCATTGCTGGAGCTGGTACCTCCATAAGTGAAACTGTTAGAGATGGTAAGTTTACTGATTGGCAAAAATACGAAACTGTTGGAAATTCATCGATTTCTAATTTGAAGAAATTCGTAGCTAGGTAATTGTTTGTTTCTGGTTGTCTCATACTATTATTTATAAAAAAACAACGAGGGCCCGAGGGCCCTCGCTGCTTATTCTAATTAAGATTCTAAAATCTAGATCAAGTAGTACCTTGGTTACCATGAAGGTTGCGGATAGCGAAGAGACGGTAGTAGAGGTTTTCACCAACACCGTTAAAGACGCTACCAGTACCATCATGACGAGCGAATGGGTTGTTGACCATTCCGTACCGAGTCTTGAACCCGATCTTGGGCTGGAAGGTGTCTTGACCAACCGCACGTACCATCTGGAGGGGAACGTATGGACAGTAGAACAAACCAGCGTCATATGGGCTTACACCTTTATAACCGACACAACAGAAATCAGAGCCAGTTGTGCTTGAGTAGGGGTCAATGTAGACTCTCATCTTACCGTTGAGAACACCAGCGAAGGTGTTACCAGTGTCATCAACATCCAACTGGTTGTTGAGGGCAGGTGAGATGTTAAGGAAGCCACCCATTGCGAGAGCACTTGCAACATCCGACGAGCAGATGATGAAGTTACCCTTACCACGGCGAGTATCCTTAGCGATGATGTTGGCTTCACGTTCAATCTGGAACATGAGACCTCGGAAGCGTTCTGCGCTCCAACGACCGTCAGAGTCAGTGTTGAGGTCGTAGACACCACCAACATTACTGCTAACTGCTTTACCAGCAAGGTCATTATTCGTAGCACCTAGTTTAGCGTTGTAATAGATGGTACGAACGAGTTCGCGGTTGATTTCAGAGAGAATTTCAGTGCTAAGAATGTTAGCAAGTTCGGTCTCTGCATCAAGTCCGTGAACAGCCTTGAGATCCTGAGCAAGCTCAGTCGTGTACTCAGCCTTGAGTGCTCTGGTACGTGCTTCAACAGCGACACGATCGATGTTGAATGCCATCTGCTGGAAGTTCTGAGGTCCATCAGATTGTCCAAGCTGTTCGGCAGTACCGGTGAGCATTGCGCGGAAACCTTCAGCGAATGGGGGAAAAGATGCTCTGGGGTCAGCAGCATAACTGTTTCCGCCTGCTAGAGAACCAGCACCAGTAACACCAGTTGGGTTTACACCACCGGTTGCACTGAATGCTGCACCCGATGCAGGATCTGCACCGTTAGTAGTACCAGAGAATCGTGCGTCAGCTTCTTGGAATAGAGCTTCAGTACCTGCACCACCATCACCAACACCGTTGCTGGTGTTCTGTTGGGTGTAGCGGGCACGCATTGCGAAGATGAGTCCAGTTGGTGCGCTCATGGGCTGAACACCAGCAATGTCGTAAGCCATTAGGTTTGGCATAGCACGACGGACGAGGCTGATGAGGACGGGATCGTAACCAGCGAGGTTACCTGCGTTACCGACCTGTGCGTCAGAGAAGTTACCCGACATAGCGTTGTTGGGTGCCTCGGCAAGATACTGCTCACGAAGAGCTTTTTCTTGGTTTTCAAGAAGCTGGGCAGTGACCTTCTTCTTGTAGCTATCATCAATTTGTGGAAGTGCTTCGTGCTCTAGTAGGGGATCCCACTTTTCGCAGAGAGCATCCATTGGGGTTGTGTTATCAAAATCCATTTTAGATTTCTCCTTTGAGGTTTATTTATTTGTGTCTCATTTGGAAAGCAAGAGCATCTACGTAGTTGTCCATTGCGCTTCCATTTGAAATTCTTTGGTTAGTTGTTTCTTCGATTAATTCTACAGGCTCATTAATTGGAGCAGTTGAAGTGAAGTATGATTCTCTGATGTTTGCGAGCTTATCGCTAAATATCTGTGGTGACTCAAAAGCAACATTTTCTGCTAGTACTGCGAATTTTTCAACTTCAGTATCAGCTAGATCCGATGCATAGTGAGTAAAGATCTGTTCTTTTGCAGATTCATTTAGCTGTGTTCTCATGCCAACATTAAAATCGATTTGCTCATTAAGTTCTGATTGAAGTTGTTCATTGGCTTCGAACAATTCATCAAGAACATCATAACGCTCATCGGGAATGTTAACATAGTGTGCTTCAAAGAGACCCTTGAGTCCCTTAATGAAGGATTCTGCAACATCAGTCTTGATGCCACGATCAACAGCAAGTTCATTCTTCTGCATCCACTCTTCAACAACATAGGTGAGGTATTCGTCGAGCTTTTCAGCAAGATTACCGACTACTTCTTCTAGTTGTTCAGATAGAAGCTGACGATATGATTCGTCAAGCTGTTCTGCAACTTGGTTGATTTTGGTGTTTACAGCAGCCTCAAAAATTGTGCCTGCTTTAGACATGAACTCTTCTGAGAGTTCCTGACCATCAAACATTGCACTGAGGTGCTCTGCAACTTCTTCTGCACCCATGGTGGGGACATATACGGTAGCGGGGTCATATGCTAATCCCTTTGCTCCAACTGAAGCCTGATTAGCTTGTGCTACACCGTCAGGGATTACGTCAGTACCGGCGGTCATATCACCCTTGCCAGAGGCATCGTGAGAGCCTCTACCAGAGGTATCGTAATCTTCTGAACCGTAGTTTTCTACATTTTCTGTAAGTTCTTTGTTAGTTTCTTCTGGCATTGAAAGCTCTCCTTAAGCCTATTCTTCCTATTTATACAAGTTATAATTTAGAGATGAAATCTTTGAACGCATTCAAAGTTGTCTCTTCTAGTTTTTTACGTGATGCTTTTTTGATTCTTTGTTCGTACTGAGCAATTTCTTGCTCACGGAGTAAACCATTGTCCCATACCCACTCTTTACCTTCTAATATACCATTGACAAATGCATCAGGTGCAGAGGGATCTGCAACAATATCCACAGCAGAAAGAATGAAATCATTCTGTACTTCGTTTAGTCCACCCGTTTTCTTAAGAGATCCCATACCTCTAGATGATACTCCTAATCGAGCACCTTCTTCGATGAGATTCTTTACAATCTTACCCATTGGGGTATCAAGAACCTTTGCTTTTCCCATAAAGTTATTCCCATCACATCGAAGTTCTTTGATTATATGGGAAACTTTGTCAAGATTAACAGTTGGTCCTGACGGGTGATTTAATTCACCCATGGCACGATTCTGCGTTACATATTCTGTAATGTACTTTTCAATTGCAGGATTGATATGTTCCATGGGATAAATTCGACCATTGCGATTTTTTTGCTCGGCCTGCATAAAGATGCCTTCAATGTAATACTCTTTGGTATCATTTTTCTTTTCAATAAGACATTCAACATCTTCTGTCATTTCTGTGATAAGTTTCATCTTTATGCTTACCTTTCTTTAGTTTTCTTCGTCTGATTGTTCAATTTCATCAGCAACGAACATATCAGGAGCAACTTCCTTGTATTGTTCTTTTAATGAATTTGAAAGAATATCATTTAAGTAAATCTCTGTTGTCTTTTTTGCATCAATGAGATTCTCATCGAGAATGTGCTTAATTATATCTAAACTGTGTGACATTAGTGTGCCTTCCTTTTATATTTGGAACAAAAAACGACGGTTTCCGTAAAGCCTATTTGTGAGGAAATTAGATTTTCAATTATTGAAATCTGATTATTCTCGTTTAATCTATCAAAAGTCAAAAGAACATTTTCACTATCCGTTGGTGTGAGAATCACCTCAGAGGCGTCCTCAAGGACTAATGAAATATTACTCTTTTGCTTTATGCTTTCTCGCAATACATCGATTACTTGCCTACTTATTTCTCTATTATTTAGAGATTTTTTGTTTTCAAAAACTGACTCCACACACCGCAGAATGTGATCTAATTTACAATCAGCAGCTTTTTGTTCAATGATACGTCCGACGCTTTCTTTGAACTGGTCGTGCTCTCCATTCATGAAATGTGTGATTGCAGTTTTGCCTATCATCCTTGAATTTCCTCTGGGGGTAACATGCTTTGTTGCGGCTGTTGTGCCAATTCTACTTGTATTTCGTTGTCCATCTTGATTATCTCTTCATCAGACATACGAAGAATATTCTTTTTTACATAATTATTCGAAAAATAAGTTCCGATTAGGGGCTGAATACTATTTAGCATCTGAAGCCTATTAGTTAATATTTCACTTTCTTTTAACTCTGTGAAATACGAATCTCGATTATATTCGAGTTCTATCGATGGACTAATTTCATTCCAATCTTCTTCTGTTAGAATGCCTTTTAGTATGCACTGAACTCGTAGTATGGAAAGGAAGATGTGACCAAAGCGAGATCTAAGTCTTTCGATATACTTATAAAATTTAACTTCATCACGAGTAATTTCAGCAGCTCTTCCCATATTAAATCCATCTTGGGGAAGCATTCGTGTTACCGGAACATTTAGAGCACTGTATACTTTTCGGAGAAGGTATTCTACATCATCCATCTGACCGAGGTTCTGCCCACCAGACAGCGTGCTAATTTCTGTACCTCTACCGCCCTCTCTTCTAGGAAGCCAGTAGTCTTCTAGCATAGACATATGATTTTTACTATCCTGAATTTGACCTGTACCCTGATCATAAATCATTTTAGTTCTGTAGCGTTGCATGATTTCGCGAAGATATTGTTCGGCTTTTTGTTTTGGTAGATTACCTACATCAATGTAGAAGATTCTTCTTTCTGGAGCACGAGAAATTCTGTACACCACAACAGCATCTTCAATTTGACGAAGCATGTTTACAGGACGAATTGCTTTTTGTAAGTACCCCACAACACGTTTAGAATTTGCGTCAACTAACCCAGAGTTTGCATATGCAACAGAGTCATTCGTTATTTTAATTCCTGTTGATGTGGTTTGATAAGAAGAATCTTTTTCTGTATCCGTATATACGTAATATTCTTCTATACCAGAAATTAGTGGATATGCTATATTAGATCCACCCATTGTTTTTTTATCTTTTATGATTTTACGAACACGTTTAATTTTTGTGGGATCGATTGGTCGTAATTCTGTAATACCCTTCATTGGATTCTCATTATCAATAATGATGTGGTAAAAGAGTTTAGAATCTACGTACCATCTTCTAAAGATTTCATATGCTTTTTTATGAAAATCAAGAAGACGCAGAACATAATCAAATTCGGCATATATTTTATTTTTGATATTCTCAGATAGATCTACGTTATCCAGCCCTAATTTTATGGGTTTTCTATCCGATCCCATAACAATAGAGTCATTACATATATCTTCAATTGCATTATCCACTTCTGGGTATAGAGCAATTCCTCTGTACTGCTGAATTAGAGCATTTTCATCTCGAACCGCACCGCTGAAATCAACATATGTTCCAAGAATTCCACCTGTTTCATATGCATATGAGCCATCATATTCGTCAGGAACTATCGCAGTTTTTTGACTGTCACTGATAGGCTGAACTGTTTCCCCATCGGGCGTTCTTCCAATTGTAAAACCAAATAAATTCATTGCCATGATTTGTTATACTCCATAATTAATAATTTATCCCTTTAACTTCTGCCCATTGGTACTCGACAGTAACGGTAAATTCTACTAAAGTATCTATAGTGTTCGCATCAAGAGATATTGGACCAACAACTGTTGGCCAACAAGAAACCAACTTTACTTCCTTGATTACATTACCTTCAGCATCAGTTTGCTGAACCTTCCAATCTGCGGTCCAAGAACCAAAGTTATCGTTTGTGGTATTCTCTCTATAGTCATTTATAGTGTTACTCCACTCATTAAAATCATTCCATAGTGATTTATTTGGTCCATTATTTTGGTCCAATACTCTAAATGTCCATGGGAAAAATACTCTATCGCCAGGATATTTTAATATTCTTCCTCTATATGGAATTCTAATTGGATTTATTTGACTTGGTGGTAAACTAACAGAACGAACAAAGAATCGATTTAGATCTGTCTCACTACTTGTATTATTGGGAAATGACATCTCAACGCTATAGCGATGAGATCTATTGCCCCCGTTAAATTGATCAATAAAGTCATTTAAATTATTTGACATTTATTTTCCTAATAGGCACTACTAGTTCCTGTGTTTGTTGATCCTGAGTCGGTTGATCCTGATGATGAACTTGATGAACCCGCATCATTGCTCTCCTGACTTCCACCAGAGATAATCTGGTTACCAGATTTGTTTGTAAACCTAAGAAGTATATTTTGTACACTTTTTGCCGGTTTAATGTATACGTCTGCAACAAACTGATTTGAGTCAATAATTGACTGGGGATTGTTTGTATCATCACATACAATACTGTAATCAACTACTCCACCGGCACCCTGTATTGATCTCAATATGGGTGATACCGAATTTATAAATGCCGCTCTACTAGAATTATTGTTGATTTCAAACAAAAATCTTCTAGCACTATTTCCAATTATATCTTGTAGATAAAGGAATAGTCGTGTGACATTCACATAAGTAAAGTTTGCATGTTCTCCGTCAGATTTTCGTGTTTTATCACCGAACAAAAATGTTCCTTCTCCGGGAAATACTCTAATAGGATTGATTCTATTGTCATATAGGAAGTTTGCATCAGTTTCACTAACAGTATAACCCATTCGAACTGCATCTAAAATTCTTCCTCTATTGAATCCTGCGGGAGAAAACCATGGTCGTGACGATGCTTCTGTTCTTGCAAAACACCCAGCAACATCGGGAGAAATTAACGTGGTTTTTAGTGCGGGTGAGTTTTCATCAAACGAGTTATTTGATTTTAAGTGAACTTTTTCACCAGCAACGTAAAATGTATTTTTATTTCCAATCGTATCAAGAGGAAAGGCATCAATATTGCTAGAATCGCCACCGATACTCTCGTTTACACCCACATTACAAATTGCTATGGTGTCGCTGCGAGCATTATCTGCATATCCAGAAGGGAGATTGTTAACTCCAACAATTCCCATTAATTTATCATTAACATCTTCATCTATTTCAGCACCAAAAACACAATCAATATTGATTGATGGATTTTTTAATGTTTCATATCCATTCACAGTGTTACTTTGTGATCCTGTTGCACCGATACAAATTTTACCACCGTATCGGAGATAGTTGTGCACACACCACCATTCATTGTACCATGGTTCCTGTGCTCCGTTGGGCCAGTTTCCTGTGCTTGCATCTTCACCATCTACTGGATACTCAACTGGATAGAACCCAGATAGTTTAGCATACCAGTTATTAACTCCCTGAACTTCCATATATCCGACTTCACGTTCTTGTGTTGTTCCGAGTGCAAGAAGAAGTCCGTTCTCACTAGGAAATCCAGCTTTAAATTCGCTGGCTGTTTCTGTAGTGGGTACTACGAATCCCTCGGTGTTGAGATCTACTGTGATATCTGCCATTGTGTTTTCCCTACGGAGAAGATATTTTATCTAAGTTATTTATAGAAATGTGTCTTCGGAGGACTGCGAATCGGTAGATTTCCAATAGTCATCTCCATCCCAAAATGAAGTTGATTCATCTTCTTCCGTTCCAGCTAAAAACCCAAATGGAACCATATCATCCTCGATCCGTTGCATTTCATCCTGATAGATGTCTTTTCGAATATCCATATCCGTGATATTTTTGAAATACTCTTGCCGTGTCAACCAACCAAAAAGAACCAAACACATTATGAGATCATCATTATGACCATCATCAGCTTCATATGACTGACCTTTTGCAACAAACGTGTACATTTCCTGTACAGTTTCCATGTCTTCAATAATTAACTTATCATTTTCAATAAGGCTCTTGAGTACAGAACATCCAAGTTTTTTCACGGGAATTGTGGTACGCACACCATATTGTGCATTTCCACCACCAAATCCACTACCAATTACCTGACCAGATCTACCCTTATATACTGCCTGTAGTACATTTTCATATTCTAAATCTCCAAAGAGAATATCTGCCACCTGAGCACCAATATCATTAATCTCAATCAAAACGAAAGCGTCATTGTATCGATCACCAACACTCTTGATTGCTGTTGGATATACCAAAGGAGCGATGGTGTTGTTCCTGAAGCGTGCTACGAGCTTGTACGGACTCTCAGTGATGTCTATGACAGCGAATGCGCTGTAGTCTAGTCCTTGTCCACGAGCAGTATCAACAACCATAACATACACATGATCTTCTTTTGGTTCCTCATATACAGCAAGACCGTCATTGTTATTGTGAATCGGCGTGATGTAATTTAGGCAATGAAGTTTACTTGATGATATAAGCGTGTTGGTAGAACCAATGAAGTCACATTCAAACTCAGACTGGAACTGTTGTTCACTGGTGTTTTTTACCTGCTGCTCTTTCCATTCCTGATCTCGAAGTGGACCACCGGGAAATTTTGGAACCTGTGACCAGTGAACCTCTATTGGAATGTACTCATTTTTGCCGTGCTCTCCTGACTTTTTTATTGCACCTCGCCAGTAGTGATAAAACAGATTCAACCCGTTTGGAGTAGAAACCATGAGAACCTTAGTTGACTGTCCAGATGTGATGGTGGGGTATACAGAGCTAAAGAACTCTTCTGCAATGTTCTGAGGAACGTGTGCAAATTCGTCAAGGAAGATCATGTTGAACGAACCACCACGAACAGCAGAAGCAGATGTGGATGATGCGATAATTCGCGAACCATTCTCTAACTCAATTGATCCTTTGTTCCACTCGACGATTCCTTGCTGTAACCAGAGCGGTAAATATTCATATGCCAGCTTAAGTCGGCTAAGAATCTCTCGTGCAGTGGCTTGCTTGTTTGCAAGTATGGCGACATTCATACTTTGATTGAACAAAATATAGTGAAGAATGTAAGAAACCATCGTCGTAGATTTACCGGACTGACGAGGAAGTTTTGCAATACAGAACCTATTGTTATGTACTTTCTCTACAATGTCTTCTTGATAATCATATAGTTCAAATGGAACAAGTCCCTCGTCTAGAGAAACGATTTTGACATAGTTCTTAATGAAATAAATTGGATCTTGGGAACACTTAAGATATTCTTGAACCTGCTCTTTGGTAAATTCAATACCAACTCCAGAAGGTTTAAGATTTGGGTTACCTAGATATCCACCTTTTTTATCCGTCATCTTCCGGTTTTACCTCATGATTAACATCGATCACTTTTTTCACTCTACTTCGATCTGGATTGATTAGATCCTGTAGGTCGGAAGTAGATCCGACATAAATTGCATTTGTGGTATTATTATTGTATACATTTTCTTCCTTATTAACCTCCTTAACCTGCTTGTGCAGATCCATGAGATCTTTGTTTATAGTGGAAACTGTATTAAGGAGTTGTGCGACGACTTCATAAGCACGAGGCGAATCTCCCTCCGTAGCCACCTTAAGTATGCCATCTATTGCTTCCTTACCCGTACCCATAAGTCCGTAAAGATTCTTACGAATTTTGTTGTAATCTTGTTCTGCATCGTTTTTTGTTAAATCCTTTATTTCTTTTTTATTCTTCACTATTTCATTTTTGATTTCATCTTTAACTTCAAAATCAATAAATGTTGTATCTAATGCCTCTGATAAATCTTCATACGATTCACTCATATTTACCCCCCATAATTACCATGGAAAAATGTTTCATTTTCTACTAATCCATTTGGCATGTAATATGTAATACCATTAAATTCGTGTTCGTGATACCCAGATGTTGGACTTTCTTCAATAGCAGCCTGTGATGTTCTATAGAGTGGGTAATATCCATTGATAGCAAGAGGTTCTTCTACAACCTCTTCTTCGTTAATAAAAAACGAATTTGATGTATCATCAATTACTGGCGACTTTCTTTCTTCTCCGTACACGTATGATTTTGCAATAAAACTAAATGTAGTTGTTACCAGTCGCTTGTCTAAGAAACTTCCCTCATATAGTTCCGACATACCAGTACTAGTAAGAATAATAGGCACATTTACTTTTTTGTTTAGCTGATTAAAGTTCATACTAATAATAAACTCAGGGGAAAATATAGAAGCAATTTGTTCGACAATTTGTAAATTCTCATCAATTGTTCGTGTAAATGCATAGAGTCCAAAATTAACCAAGTAGGGAACTTCTGCATAATTAAATGTTGAGTTCTGATCATCTACATTTTCTTTTGTTATTCTTAATTTATTTGCTCTTCTTGTTGGATCATAGTTCATACCCAACATTTCAAATCCCAGTCTAGGTAAAGTAATTTCAGTTCTAACGTCATCTGAAATTGTACTAACTTCTTGAATTCTTCTAATGAATTTCTCTTTTGGGCTATATGTTAATGGAATTCTATTTTTTTCTACAAGATTACCATTGTCATCATACTTACCAACGTAAATATCATTAAATAAAGTTCCAAACCCAACAACCAGTTTTCGTAATGCTTCGTTGCTAAAATAATTAAACATCAGAAATCACCTTCCGAAAATGGATCTTTATCACTAAAATCGATTAAATCATTTTCTTGTATTTCTAAATTAATTTCCTCATTGTCACCCTGCAATTCATCTGATACAGTATTAATTTGACTAAAGAAGTCGGCATCTTTCTGTGGAACAGTGTCTATTTGTTTCATAAATCTTTCTGCATTACTAGAATTGCCTTTAATAACTTGATTTACTATTTCAATTCCTCCCTGAGTAAATTCGAAGGTTCCGTTGATATTACCTAGAGTTAATTCTAATGTTTCTGGGTTCCAATCAATAACTTCAGCAGATGCAGTTGCATTACCAAATATAGCCTCATTTCCAATAACGTCCTTAACTTGGTATACAACTTCTCCCTTATAAAACTCGTCAACAGTTCCATCAGTTCCGCTCCACGGACCAACCTGAATAACTTGTGCTTGTTCTTTCCTTGCAGCCTCGAAGCACTCATCTATATCGCATATTCCAGTAGAAAAGTCTTCATTGTTGTATGTAAATGTTTCCGTAAAGATAACATATGAATATAATGCTCCCAATTGGTAAAGGGGATCCTCATGCTCTACAAATGTAATTTCAAATAATGTTCCTGATAAAGCATAGTAAATTAAATCTCCTTCGCGTGGACGATCAATTATAGAATCTCGTTTTGTAACTTCCTGCATAAATGTTCTTCTGGCAATTCTAAATGATGCTCGATCTTTAACATCAATTCCGAATTTGCCAATAATGTCACCCTCACCACCAAATGCTTGTGCATCTTCATGATATACATCAATTAAATATGCTGAATCAAACGATGCTGTTGCATCTTCACCTAAAATTATATCTTGATTATTCAGAGTTCTTGGAATGTAATATACATCCCTACCCATAGCTCTTATTGTTTCCACGTTAAGATCTTCGAGTAATTTTTGTTCTCGTTGACTATCTCGAATGTATGGATTTCTAGGCATATTATCCCGTTATAAAGTTAACTGGTAGTTCGTATTCGGATTGAATTTTTTGCTCTATTTGAGCAACTTCAGCAAGAGCTTCTTGATAAAGTTGACCTCCTCTAAGAGTAACACCACCCGGCAACTGAACACCATCGAATTTGGATAGATTTGATCCCCACTGCCTCTTAATCAACGCAGTGACATATTCCTTCAGATAACGATCATTGAAGATTTTTGGAAAATCTGTTGGATTTAATGCGGCATATCCTTCAATAACAATAAACTGACCCGGTGTTAATTCTTTGGTAAGATCAGCATCCATTATCAATCTATCTGTAACTTTACTGAAATGTATAATATGCTCCGGATTGAAGAATTCTTCCACCATATTGATGTATCGCATCGTACTGGAGAATTGTGATAAACCCATTGAACTATTATATCCGAGACCCCGGTTAAGTCCGAAATAATCCGTAAGAGCAAGTTGATACCGAATATCAAACATATTTTGGTTTGCTAGAGATCCCATCCGAAACACTCGTGTGATTGATAAAATATCTGAGCCGGTTGGACTCGCAGAACCAGTAAATCCCATTGCAAGTGGAATATTTTTAGTATCAATATACTGATTGTTTATGTCATCATCACTTACCTGATATGCAAAAATGCATCGTTCTACACCATCAAAGTGTCGTTCGGCAAAATATTCTAGTGCATCATCCAATCGTTCCTCTGCTTGAGCATAATCTACATTGATATCAATTACAGGCGAACCTAAACGTCTCAGCGCATAATCTATTAATGTTTCTCTGGAAGTTGGTCTTCTTGTCATCTTACACCTCGTATATATTTATAGGAAACGAGATGTGCAATTATTGATTTTCTTTGCCTTTTTCTGGGGGATTTGGAGTAGTTACTGAAATTCCTGAAAGTTTATGAATATCATAGTTTTCTATTTGAAATTTCCTTGATGTTTCTTTGTTAGCAGACTTCTCATAATTACTAAATCCCGGCATTTTTAGAGGACATGTTAATTTTGGGTAATCCAATTTTGAATATTCTTCACTATCCGACACTAACCATGTGCGTTGTTTATCTCCACAACCACACCCACCACAAAAGAATCTACCCTCTCGGACACCACTTTTCTGTAGAGCCTGACAGGGTTTGATTTTTCCACCAATACTCGCATCACCAAAGCAACTTAATACACGAAGTCTTTTTGTTGATTCATCTATTTTTTTATTTTTTATTCCTCTAGAAAGAAGTGATGTTGCAAATGATTGAATTTGAGTAAATCCTTTTTTCATCAGATTAATCCTTTCCTGACCAACAGAAGGTCTTCCACCAGAATTTTCATCAAGTTTGTATTTATATTTTCTAGAACAATTACACTTTTTACACTTACCATTACATTTGTGTCTATTCATAATTAAGATACTATATCAGAGTCTCCAAGCTGGATTATTCCCCTTGTTGCAGTTGTGGAAACAAACAGCCTCTTTTTAGTTTGACCAGTAGTTGATGGTGCATTTAGTGTGAACCCACCTGCAACTACTGGATCCAGATAATATGCCTGTCCAGCGGTTAGACCAGAAAACCCGCTATACAGTCCACTATTTACTATGTTTACGGTATTACCAGTTATAGATTGTACAATACCTAATGTTTCATTTTTATGGTATGGGTCTGTGGTTACCCCAGTTGCTGCGGCGATTGATGTTGTAATTCCTCCCACAGAATCAACACAAACAAATTTTCCGGTAAGTCCCGCAGTTGCGGCAGTTGCAGTATGTGCAAACGATATGCTGCCAGATATTGAAACACTATGTGGGATAGTATCGGCCACACCAAGTTGTAGGAATCCAGAGGTTGGTCCCGCTAAAGTTGTTCCTAGATCAGCACTAATTCCTTGTGCCAAAGATCCGGTAACGTCTATATCATAGACAGATAATTTATTTAATTTAGCAATAACCGAATCATTTTCTTTTGTGTACCAATCAAAAAATGATGTGTTTGCATCTAAATTAGGAATTTGATATTCGTTGTCTTCTACACCCATTGGTTTTCCTTATACCCTAGTTATGTATTTAATTCCAATTCGTTTGTTTTCTGCTGAACTCAGATTAAAGCTCGACTGCCCCATGTGAACAACTGATCCAGTTAATGCCCGAACATCGGTGTCTTTTGTTGCTGTAGTTTGAGTATATGTTTTAAAACTACTTCCAGATCCAATATAAAATGATTCACCAGAATTAAATAATTCTGGCTTAACTGTAGTGAATTGAAGCTGTATGGGACTGCCCGCTGGAAGAGGAGTTTCTACTGATTGTACTATGCCAAGTAATTCGCCCCGAGCGTCACCACCACCGAATGATGGAAGTGCTTTGTATATTAATTGACCAACTTTAGCGGCAACTCCACCAGAAAAAGAAAAACGAGCGACCAGAGTTTGGTCCAAAAATTCTGTTTTGTTTGGTGGTAGATCCATGCCGAGTTCTCTATTATTGGAATAGTTATCTGCATCAACAATCAAAGAATATGCATCAAAACTCGTTGGACTACTAATATTTGATGGTGAGTAATCAAGTGACTCTACTATATCAGATTCATTTATCTGTACGTTCATCATGAATGCATTAACTGGAATAATAGGTCCATATAAGTTTTGTTCTGTTAATAGACCACCATATGGAGTAAGTAGATATTTTATAGAATTTTCAAACCCCAAATTGTTATTTGTATTGGCTGCTACAAATTCAACACGAGTATTATTTGATCCAACAATTCGCTGTCCCGTTGAAAGATTGGTTGAGATTTTTACTCCACGTATTAACCACGTATTGTCATTTAGTTTTTTGGTTATAAACTCAATCTGAGGAGATAATCCATTACCCTTTGCTGTAATTGTTGGTGCTGATGCACCTGTAACGGTAAAATCACTTCTAGACAAACCACCAGCGGTTGGATCCAAATACACCATCTCTACTGATCCTGCTTTAGCAGCCCACTGTCCAACTTTTTGGTTGTACCAACCCACGGGTGATGATGTAGAAAATGGCGAATTGTTGATTTGATCATCAATCGTAATCGGTGTTATTGTGCTTGGTAGTGCTCCAGCAGAATTGCCTGTATCAAATCTAACTTGAGTATTATTACCATTTAATTTTAATGACTGTTGAAATCTAAATGCATCGAATCTTGGCACATTATCCATAGAGAATAATATGGACCCTGATGCTACTTCAGATGCTGCGGTTTGATCATATTCATTATTGACTGCGTAGAAATTTGCCGCACCAGTTGCACCAAAAGAAACTCCACCACAAACTGCGGCTTTAAAGTTAGCTAAAGTTACACCATCGTCAACGTATTGTCCCTCATCAGAACCAAAAAAGCTAAGACCATCTCGAATCTCTAATGACACCCACGAAGTATCGGTAAATCTATTATCAGTTTGTGCTAATGCTATCCATTTATATCCATCCTCTTGTTCAATTACACCAGCAGGAAGATCGGTTACACTGGAATAGCCTGTACTTGGTCGATAAACTGACGCGGTTTTAATATCTTTTCTATTATGCAGATTATTGCCTACGCATAAAAATAATACACCATTACCAATTTTATCGTCAAATATTACGCAGTTCTGTGTTTGTGGATTTTGTTCTGAGTCATAACAATCATAGATTTTAGACTTTTCCCAATTTGTTCGGGCAAAACATAATCGATAATTATCACGAACTACTCTCTGTAAAAATATTGCCGACATCCAAAATTCATTTAAATTTTCAAGAGTATTATCTACAACATTAGTTATTGAATTTGCATGAAGTGCAACATAGATATTATCAGAATATATTGACCTGTTCATTTCACGAACAGCATTTTGATATTTATTTGTTCCTGTATTTAAAATCTTTCTAGTCGCAGCCATTAACTATATCCTCCTGCGGGACAACTGTAGTTACCTACAATCCCATCGTTTGGTGATGTATTACCAGAAGCCGCAGATAAGTGTGCGAATTCGTATATATTTATCAAACCAAAAGATGAACCAGATATGCCATACGCGGTTGACCAATCGGGAAATGTAAATGTTAGCATATTTGCGGTATTTCCTGTAGCACCGCCGGAAATTCCACCATGAGCAGTTGAACCAGAACAACCAGCAGAAACTGCTATAGCAGAGGTATCTCCCAAGGTATATGGGAAATAATTACCTAATATTGAAATCTCTTCGCCGGTTCCAGTACCATCGTAAGCGCCATCACCGTATACCAGTTCTTCCCATGCTGTAAACTGTGGGATATCACCAGAAAATCCTCCAGACTCACCACCACGCAAAAATGCAATACCCGTGTCTTCCAGACCAGATTGCTGTGATATAAACACATCAGTTCCTACTGGATGAACATGTTCCATATAGTAGTCAGTGTAGTCCTGTTCCGATAGTGCTCGTGGGTGTGTTATAGACACACTGTATGATGCTGGCTCAGTAGTTTCAATTTGTGTTGATGATGCAGATAACAAGGTATTGAAAAAATATGCAATTGAGGTTGGTGTTCCCTTTTGCTTATAGAATGTATCCTGTATACCACTTACAAAATTCTTAATTGCTTGATTCGAAACCAAAAAAGGATCTTCATTATCATCATCTAGTGTTACTGATGCAAGTGAATCTACACCCGGAACAAAGTTACCCAATAAGTGTCTAATAGTTTCGTCTGGTGACAATCTACTATCGTTGATAAACTGAAACCTATCATCTAAAATATATTGGCTTCCATTGGCAGAATATAACCAATTGTAATATACTTGTAAAACTGAAATGAGCATTGCAGCCGGATTGGTTTCATTTCTAGATGACATCCAATTTGGAAGTTGACTTGCAACGTCAATGTAAGATGTTGGTACTACCTGAGTATTTTCCACATCACTAACAAATGTAGATCTGTATAGTGGGTGATTTGATCCTATGTTCTGATTGATTCGTAACAAAAAGTTCATCAAACCTTCTGGTCCAGTTGGTCCAGTAGGACCGGCTGTTGGTCCAGCATTGCCCCCATCAAAGTGAAATGAATTGTACGTACCAAAGATACTCATGATGCAACAGGGGTTCCTAGTATTTCGTGTTGTATTTTAATCTGTGTAAGTTCATTGGAATAATTTGCGGTAATTCCTTGTAACGAATTCATCTTGGTGTCATCAAGTACAATATACCCAGTATCTGTATTTACTGTTCCAATTGTTACACTATTTGCTACAATATTAACAAGACCACTACCAGTTATAAATCCTGTTTGAGCAACATCACTAGTATCTGTAATCTTAACTGTAAATGTTACTCCAGCGGGTTGGGTTGTAACATAAGACTCTAGTTTATTTTTAAGATCAAATTTGCGATCTGTTAGTGGTGCTGTTATTTCTGCCTTTGCAGATGACCACGAACTTGGAACCGAAGCATCGACTGTTTGATTAAATCCACGGGGATATAATGAAGAAAATTGTTGATAATCGCTAGAATCACTAGAATTTAAATTGCACGTTACAGTCACTTCTGTTGGTGCCTTGTATTGGAATGTAATTCCAACCATTACATCATTTTTAAGATTAGATAAAGTATCAGTTACAACAGAACTTGTTCCCAATATAGTTCCAGTTATTTGGTCATATAAAGAAAAGTATGCTGTACCAGAAGTTTGTTCTGCTGATTGGTTGCTACCATATACAGAAACATTTTTAGTTGGATCTGTTGAGTTTAGATTTATATTTCCTAAATTTAAAATTGCTTTTTGATAATCGGCTACTGTTACTAATCTGTTGGCAGAAGCAAATTCTCTGGGAGCCATAAATTTTATTTCATTTATATTTGGTGAACTGATTCCACCAGAAGCAACAATATTTGGTGTGGTCACTGACAATGCAGAAAATGGGCTGTCCCAACTTGTACTGCCGTTGCCTCCTGCTCCACTGCTACTTACATAACTAACGAATACCTTTTCAGTTTCACCAACACCACGTCCAGTAAAGGCACCATCAATATTTCTTGGTGCTCCAAAGTAGATGGTATATCCAGAGTTTGATGTTTCCAGATAATACACTCTACTTGACGATGTTATGTTGTTGTTGACATTTCCTACTCGTGAGTATTGACGAAGAGTTCCGTCATTTTCTTCCACAAATAATCGTAAAGTTCTGGGATCAATGGATTTATTCTTAAGTTCTATTGTTTGATTTGTGTAGTCTACATTTACCGGGTTCTGTACAGTTGCTGCGGATCCCTGATATACCGGTATACTAGCAAATTCTCCCGGTTCAATTGATACTTCATTGAACACTTGGTTTGTTTGTGGCGAAACAACTTCATTATCAGCACCACCAGTATAATAAAAAACGTATGACAATCCATTAGAACCAACGGCAGAAAAAGTTGTTACGTAGGGTATAAGTGTTGCTGATCCAGTTGAAACATTAGTTACGGATAAATTTGCTGTTGCTGATTTCCTGTGAGCAAAGGAATATCCAAATGGTTTTGTTAGTGAAATTAAACTTTCAGATCTTTGTGCAGATTCCATAAATGATTCATTGATCATCATATTTGAATAAAAAGCATAATACATTGTGTTATATGCTAAAAGGTCTAATATAGTTGATGCTACTGAACCATCAAAATTAACATCAAGTTCACTTTGATTTTCCATGTATGATTTAATATTTGATCTAATATCATCAAAATCTAAACTGCCTAGTTGTATAAACGAATCAGCCATTTGAAGGCCCTTCTATTGTTATTGTTACACCGTCTGTTATATTGGATGTTGTTAGTGAATCTACATCGCCTCCATATGCTACAACATCATATATTATTTCAACTTCTATTCCGTTATCATCGGATATATTGTTATGTATAACCATATCTTGGAATATTACTCGTGGCTCGTATCTATTTATGACTTCTCTGGTGTTTTCTTTAAGAAATACCATAGAGGCAAATTGGTTATCTTTTATTTCAAAAAACAAATTCTGTAGACCAACTCCAGCGGTTGATAAACTAAAAAATCTTTCTTTTGGTCGAGTGAGTAGTAGGTTAGTAACAGATTGCCTAATTGCTTGTAGATCGTTTCTTACAGAAAAATCGCCTGTAAATGCATTCCTCAATAGATCAACATCAAGATCCTGATATGTAAATTCTGATGACATTATTGGTCGTTCCCTTCTTCCCCAATTCTACTGTCTCTGATCAATGTAAGAATCATTTTATATTGTTGTATTGACGCAAATGCGTGTGTTATATTTGATATCAACCACCCACCGGAATATTTTTCTGCAAGGGGACTTCCATCACTTGGTAGATGAATAAAATCTCCCGCATTAACCTTGAGATTGCCCGGAATAATACAGACAGCCTGCTCTGTAGTATATAGATTAACTAGGGCATTTCTATAAAGAGGAACCTTCTTGGGTGTGTCCCAGAAAGTAGAATACGTTCGTAATACTTGATTTAGACTATGATAATATTCTCCGTGACATTGAACTCCACAGCTACTTTCAAGTGCCTCTGGATCTAATACCAGATAACCATCAAAATTTGATCCACCACATAAAGCAACAGTTGATTTTGCCCAAGACATTTCACTATCAGTTGGTTCTCTGAACAGAGGAACTGCGGATGCTCCATTCTCACCAGTACATGGACAATTACAAAGAGGATTGCTGGAAGTGCATCCACTATTATCACTAGATCCACTAATACTAACACAATCATAATAAGGCATATTTGTTGCTATACTACGATCATTTGAAAACGCTTGCTTTCTTTGTACATCCGTTCTGATGTTTGGTATATTTGTTTTAGCCATAATTAACATCTCCCATCGTGATCATTTTCCGCAGAAAACAGGAATAGAGTTCTATCTTCATTATTCTCTTTTCTGGGTGCTGGGCTAGCATTGTCGGTAATATCTGGTCGATCTTCAATGTCATCCCTTTCTATGTTTGTATACACAACTGTGGAGTTTCCATCTTCATCTTCTCCAGATTCCTGATATGACAAATCTAGTGTGGTTCCACCAAATATATTTGGTAAGTTGCTTGTTCCAATAATTTTATTAAGCAACCCAACGACCATGATATCAGCCGAACCAGTTATTCCTGCTGGTCCGGTATAGCCGGTAACACCAGATGTATCTTGCAGTGTTCTAATTTCCTGAAGTCCAGTTTCTCGGTGACTTGTCATATTAACAACACTACCCATATACGTTGCGGGAATATCTAATAATTGATCGTTTAGTCCAGAAGTCATTCCACCTATAGGCATCAACCCAAAACCATCTGGATAATTTCGTCCCATCACATTAACACCAGCGTTTGTGTGGGCTTTATTATTAGTAAATTCATTTGTATTGTATGCAGTAAATAGTCCCCGTTTTCCGCCACGAACTGGAACAACAAGCATGTCAGTTTCTTGGGAGATATTGTATTGTGCGTCATTAATTTCTTTTGTTAAGCCAAAAGTAAATGTTATTCCGGGCAGAGTTTCTTCTCCGGCAGAATTGCCAGCAATGAAAATCATGTGCTCACCCGAAGACGGATTTATGTTTTTTTCCTTAATGTAATCATAGTATGTTACTTCATCAGAAACTCCGGATCCTACAACAAGATCATTTGCACTAACTCCCCGGGGAATGAGAGCGTCTGGCCATGCTTCAACTTCTACAAACGAATAGCGGTAGAAGTTGGACATAGTTTCTCCAGAAAGTCCGAATGGAATTATATTTGGATCTCCTGTAGCTCCCCCTGTATATCCAACAAGAAGTGCCATAAAATTATCTGGTGCAGAAGAATTGCAACATATGGAATATCGATACCGATTCCACTGCTCCTTGAGATCTCTAAGAACTGTATATGCAAGTTTTGCTCTTCTGGCAGGTTTTCTATAATTCTCCACAAGATAACGAATTCCCATTTGTCCGGTTTGGTCATTATATTCTAAAGGCAATTCTGTCATATCAAACATTGTTTGCCACATATAATGCTGACCACGAGCAGAGCCGTAATCATCTACAATGGTGGGAACTGGTTTATTTAAATATCGTTCATCAAAATAACCATACACCGGATCGACCAAGCTGCTATAACTTGGGTTTGTTGCAGAATATGATAATTTAGATCCTAGTAGGGGTCCAATAGTTTCATTTTCATCTTCCTCCTCACCAGAATTTATGAACAAATCCGAATAGTTGTAAACAACTTCATCTGATAATAGGTGGGTAGAAATACTCATAAAATCATGGTAATATGCATTTTGCTTTGCACCAACAATACTATTATTATATGCTAAGGCGAAGCTATCGTCTTCACTCGACTCTGGGTTTATTCCGTTATAAATTCCTCTCCAGCTTGGTTCAATTAATGTGTATTTTGATCCCAAAGAACCAGATTCTTCTAGATCCAATATATCTCCAGATCTAACTAATTTAAAACTTTCAGCCCTTTGATATACGTTTTCGTCCATGGTAAATGTATAGTCATGATAACCAACTCCCTCTGTACCATTGATCCAATTTTTACCATACAACCCTGACTGACCACCAATGGGAGTAAAGTGCCATTGTCCTTGTGGCATTGACTGGTAAAAGACATATGATGGATTGTTCTCTTCGGGCACACCTCTACTCACGACAGATCCGTCATCATCGGTTTCAAACCCTGCTGCTGGAATCGCATAGTTTAAAGATGCCGTCAATAACTTATTAATGCTTGGTGAATTTGTTTCTTTGCCCCATGGGTATAGTGATTGTCTTCTCTTAAACCAAGCACCATTATAGGTTTCTACAATTTCTGGTTCTACTTGAGTTGTGTTTGAAATTCCAAATTCGCTCGCATCACTTTCAGAATCTGGTTCTGGTGTTGGTGCCATTAATCCTGTTTTATCGCTAGATGTAAGCTCACTAACAAATTCACTGATTCTTCCTACATAATCCTCAGATTCTATAAGGGGGAAGTCCTGATAATTCAGGGATGAACTTTCATATGATGCAAATTCTAATCTGAATGTTGCTGACTGAGAAGATCCTAAGTTTACTGTTCCCGGAGCAATGTTAGAAACTACCGAAACATTGTAGACATAGAATTCAAGAGCATCAGCCAAATGTTCTCGACTTTCTTCGTCCATTGTAGAAAAAGAAAGCCGAATCATAGAACCACTCTTTGCGAGGGATGCTATGGGCGGTAAAGCACCATCAGACTCTGCAAGGTCTGGGTTTGGGTCGTTGAGTATTACAAACCCATTCAGCCCACGCTGGAATATTCCTTCATTTATAGACATTCCTCCAAAAACACTTGATGCCTGGAAATTGTCAACAATGTTGACATACTCGATTTCGCCTTTTGGTTTTATTGATATTTCATAAAATGTAACATCATTTATACTTGCTCTAGCCATTAAACTTCCTCTTCAGCTCTTCAGCAACATTACCAACAACTGACTTCTTAAGTGCTCTAATATATCGAAGTTCTTCATTTGCAGAATCAAGCGAAGATTTTTCTGATGTGGTTGATACTCTATTACTTAGTTGATATGGTCCCGGATATGTATCTGGTCCGGTTTGACCACCAGCAGAAAGAATGTAAGCATCCAAAACAGAGCACCCAGTATTTCCTAGAGCAGAATTATATGTTGTGCCTGATATTCTTGCTGTGTTTGAATTTGAATTACTAATATTCAAATTGTATGGATTTATATTTGTATCATTTCCACCAATACTTCCGTTTGTAAAAACAAACTTATCGGTAGATTTTTGATATTTTTCTACGCGTTTCATTGTAAATTCACCAGCAGCAAAAGTATAATTTGGATCAGATGCAAATGCTGGTTCGTTGCTTATTTGAATTGGGTCATTATCAAATGTTCCAAATTGATTTCTTCTAAACAACTTAAATTTATTGTCTTGTTTAAAAAAATCAGAATCGCTTTGTACGCCAGCACCACCGATGCTATACTTTTTAACCCACAACTTTCTTAAGTTTGAATCCCACTCTTCTACCAATCCATATGTACCAAAACAGTCTAGGTCATTTGGATCAGTACACTCACCAGCAGAACCAGCAGTTTCTGGAATATCTGCCGCCAAAACAAGCAAATCACCACGTCTAATTTGAACTTCCGGGAGTTCTAATATATGAAAAGAAAACCCAAAATACTCATTATCGATATACCTAGTAAACTCAACTTCATTTTTTGGCCAGTCGTTTTTATTTCTGACATTATTTAATAGTAAATTTGCATAAAATAATTCATTATCGTCATACAGAGTTTCTGCTAGTTGATCGGGCGTTTCATCATCAGAAACCCGCAAAGTGTCTGCTTGTGCTGTTAATATTACTGGTCTAGAAAAAATATCACATACCTCATACGATCCCCCGACAGAACCAAAGTTGTAATTGAATTTATTAAAATAGTTAAAATACACAGTATATCCTTATGTTATATCAGAAAAGAATTCAGATCTACTTGTAATCTGACCATTATAGTTAAATACATTTTCTAGCTCAATAAAGTTTAATATAAGATTATATGAAAATGGTCCACCCACATTATTGACAAACGATTGGTTATCTAAACCATGCATAACCGTAGATAGCACACATGGTTTTGGAGAACCCAACCACATGGATGTTACATTATCACTACCATCACCGCTTTCATTTACTGCGTGCATTGTCCATATATGGGGAGGTCGCATTCTTGTTGCCTGTGATAAAGATCCCTCACTTGCAAAATCACCAACAACAGGCATAGATAATCTTTCAAATGTATTTGCAATATTACTTGCAATGACACTATTTGCGTCATTTGCTGTTGATTTTAAATTCCAGCTAAGACTGTACTTTCGTTTTGATGATCCTAAAAATGCTGCTTCGGTTACAAGTAAATCAAGTCTACCTAAAGTAGATGTTACCTGACCAAAGGCATCTTCTACGAATCGATTTCCCATCTGGGTTGCTACTCTATCCAATGCGTTATAAAAGTCTCCCGAAGTCTCCATAGTTGCCAGTTGTTCTGGACTGAAATCATCCGAAACAGTAGAAAGTGCTTGTTGCATATTTTCCATCATCGGGGCATCTTCAGAATAGCGGTGAGCAGTACCCCTATTCATTCGAACGCCCGGTAGAATTATTCTAGCAATAGGATTCTGCAATCTTGCACGTTCTTTTGAGGTTCTTGGATACGTATAACACGTAAATACAAGAAAATATGGTGCCTCTGATGTATTTGTTCCCCAACTAAGCTCTATATCTGCCATGGTTTTCCTCAACTTCCTTTATATATATTTAGACATGGCATATAAGACCAAATTTAAACCCAAAAATCCGGACAAATATGTTGGAAATCCCAATAATATTATATGCCGTTCTTTGTGGGAACGAAAGGTATGCAAATTCTTTGATGGAAACAAAAATGTTGTGCGATGGTCAAGTGAAGAATTCTCACTTCCGTACATGTCTCCGATAGATAATAAACCCCATCGGTATTACCCAGATTTTCTTGCTGAAATTAAATCAAATGACGGATCCGTTCGTACTCACTTGATAGAAGTTAAGCCGTACAAACAAACCAAACCCCCCGTCAGACCAAAAAGAAAAAACAAAACTTATGTGATAAATGAAGCCACATACGCCGTAAATCAAGCAAAATGGACAGCAGCCGAGCAGGTGTGTCAAACCAATAATTGGAATTTTACCATTTTAACTGAAAAAGAAATATTTAAGGACAAAAAATGACCGATTCAAATGTTGACAATTTAGTTAATGGTATACCCAACTATGCAGACGGATTTATGCGACATAACCGATATAGTGTCAACATGTTCACTAGTATTGGTAATTTCACTGATGTTCCTGCATTTGCTATTCGTCTTCCGGGATGGGACATTGCAACTGTTGCTGAAACTGGTGTTGCAGGAAATATCAAGATGTTCCCATTCAGAAAAAACTGGAATCAATCATTATTTGTTACCTTCTATATGGAAAAGAACAATAACGGCTCAATATTCGATTTTGTTAATCGTTGGTGTAATAGTGTTGCTCAACCACAAGGAATTCAGCCATACTATGAGGAAGTTGTTAAACAAAATACTCTTGAGGTTGTTGTTGGTGATAATAACCAAACCACCACATGGACATTCGGTGAGGTATATCCACGAGTATTGTACCCCATAGAATTAAAACCAGTTGAAGATTTCTCTCCCTTCATCTTCAGTGTACAATTCGTGTATCGTTATTTTGACTTGTTTGCCAATGGAAACCCAATAGGATAAATTATGACTACAATTACATTACCCGTCTACCAGACAAAATTGCCTGTATCCGGCAGGTCTGTGGAATTTTCTCCGCTCATTGTTAAGGAAGAGAAAATTATAAGTGCAGCAAAAGATACTGGATCAAAAGAAGATTCATATTTAACATTCCTAAAAATATTAGAAAATAAAATTGATGTCAACCTTTCATCTCTATGCGAAACTGATTTAGTTCATTGTATGATTGAGTTAAGAAAACGATCTATTGGAGAAACAGTAAAGTTTGCCTTTACTTGTCCACACACAAAGGAATCGGTAACAATTGAAACTGATTGCAATGATATTAAACTATCCGGATCTAAGATGTCTAGCACAATACACATTGATGGATACAATGTAAAAATTCATGTGCCTAAAAAGATAGGAAATATTGCATCAGCAATAGAATCAATTCAGACACCAGCAGAAATTATAAGTTTTAAGGAACTGTCTGATGATCAAAAGAATGATATTGTTGACAGCTTATCGATAAAAATAAAAAACTGTATAGAAGAAGAGTGTGCAGAATTATTTAATTATAATCACACAATGAATTATTTTACTGCTAATATTGAAAGAAAATTGACCCTACGGAGCGCAGAGGATTTTTTTACATTATTTTTTGTCATGTAAATCTGCCAAGTTTTTATTACTTAAATTTCCAGATGATGCACATGTACGGATACAGTTTAGATGAATTAGAAAGTATGATTCCATGGGAAAGAAAGATCTACTTGGGAATGCTAAATGCATTCATAACTGAAGAAAACTTAAAGACACAACAAAAAATGGCTAATAAAGGAATGCTCTAATGGCAGAAGAAAATAAAAAATCAGATACAGAAACATCAATGTCAGATCTAGCTGCTGATCTAAAAGTAAGTCCATCAGTAAATGCAAGCGATCTTATGCCAAATACAAACAATATACCTGCAAATATTAGTTCTGTTGAAAGAGAACTATTAATGCCAACCGAGGAAATTGGTGGAGTTTCATCAAAAACTGTTGATCAAGTAATCATTAACAATAATACTAAACACCATGACATAGAATCAGAATTGCGAGTGAGTGCTGCCGCAATTGGAGGTCAACCAATTTCTCAAACACCAAATGACTTTAGATCACGTAGTCCTGAACTTTCTACCACCATTCCAGCAGGATTTCCAAACGAAATGGATACAGAAAAGTTGCCCCCAAACATGTCAGGGGCAACTCCTCCGCCTTCTCGTGGACTTAGCAGTCTGAGAAGCACTTCCGCAGATATAAAAAGCGGCGGAAACAGATATGGGTTTTCTTGATTACTCCTTGGAGAGCCTTTCAAAGTAATCAAGTGCACTGGTCTCTTCACCAGATTCATTAGCTGCTGCTGGTGTAGCAGGAGTCTCCGTCTGGTCCATGGAGACGCTCTCTACGGTGTTCGTAGATACATCAGTGAATCGGATGTCATCACCAACGACGGTGCTGAGACGCTCCTTCAGTTCGTCATACGACTTGAAGTTGGAATCATCAGTAAACGGCTTAAGGGGGTACTGCTTCTTCCAGAGTTCTTCGAGTTTCACATCGTCCCCACTAAACAGTTCCGACAGTGAATCGAACTCAGACTTGTCATAGTTGATAAAGCCAGCAACCTTGCGGACCTTCAACTTAAAGTTTGCACCGTGCCAGAAGTCAAACGGATTGATCTTCTCTTCATCTGCAAACTCAGGTTCCATGGCTTCCTGAATCTTGTCAAAGATTCGCTTACCAAACTTGTAGAGGAACACCTTACCCTCATTCTGTGGATTTGCGGGATCGCTAATCACGAGAATGTTGGAGATATACTGGAGCTTACGCTTACGCGCACGGGCAATATCCTTATCTGTGTCAAGACCACTGTTCCAAAGTTCGGAATTCATTTCCGAAAGAGGATCCTTCTCACCAAGAGTGGTTCGAGAATTCTCAATGTACCAACCACCCTTACCTTGGAAGGCGTGAGAATAGAGCTTTGCCCAAGGAAGCTCTTCATTTGGGGGAGCAGGAAGGAACCGAATCACTGCATAACCATTACTAGACTTGTCCAGTTCTGGTCGCCAGAAGCGATCATCCTTGTAGGAATCCTTACTGCCCGAACTCTCCTGAATCTTCTTCGAGAGTTCGTCAAGATTGCTCTTCGACTTACGTTTAAAATCTGAAAAATCCATACTAATATCCTTTCCCGAGGAACTACCTCGGACTAAAAAAATTCACAGGGAACTCCCCTGTACTTAAATTGGTAACTTATTTTCTGGTCTAGGAAGAAGATTTAAATCTTGTCCTTCTAGCTGTATCTTTTCTACGAGAGGCTTTGATAATGATTTTGCCACAATTGGTGGTTCTATTTTGTATTCTTCACACAATAATATCACGGCATCAATATAGGTTCCACCATTTTCCTGAACGTAGTTTTCAACTTTCTTAGAAAATGTCTTTTTTTGGTCGTCAGTTAATATCACGTTGTTCTCCTAGATACATATTATACAGTATTTATACGCTCTGTCAAATGCTTATATATAATTTAGTCTGGAGATACTAGGAGAAACAAATGCCAGATACCGGATCAAATATAATAGTCCAAACTGTAGGCACAACTGCCAATATTGCTACTGATTATGGAACCAGTGGAGTCAATCTGGGCGATGCCCACATCCCATTGAACAAACTTGCATTTGGTAATTCGGGTGCCGCTACTCGTGTTTCTAGTGCAGACCCTTTGCCAATTACCGTTGCTGGTAGTGATGTTGCAATTTCCGTAAGCGGAAATGTCGGTAGCTCTGGTGAATTTGGCATCTCAAACTATAATAACCAATACTTAAAGGTTGCCGGTTCTACCGCTGGTGCTGGAATTACTGTTCAGGGAACTGTGTCGGTAACGGCAGGGTCCGGTTCTGGTGGTCTATATGTGACTGGTGGAATTATATCAGGACTGAGTTCGACAAGAGATTCTGTTGGAATTACTGGTACTGTCTCTCTCGTTGATATGGATGGGACTACACTGTCTGGATCTAGAGTCAAAGTATTTTCCGGAAATACTGCAATTGGAGTTTCCGGAAATGCCCTTTTAGTATCACTCATAGATGCCGGGTTAACCGCGAATGTAACTCTATCAGCAACTGTTGGTGTAACGAATGATAGTGTTACAAATGCGCTCAAGGTTCAGGGACTCTCAGGCGGAACTAATATTGGTATTACAGCAGCCGCTCTAAATATTGGTTCTGTCTCTCTGCCATCAGGATTCACTGCGGGGGTGATTGATGTTACCCTAGCAGCAAAACGATTTGATTCCTACAGCATGGGCAGTGGAACTAAGTTAAGAGCCGGTAGTTCAAATACAGGAACTCTATACATCGGTGGAACTGGTGGGGGATTAGGATCAACGTCCGGATATCCACTATTCGCTGGTGAAAGTTGCTTCGTAGAAGTGAACAATCTAAACCTACTACACGTTGTGGGTGGTATAACTGGACAGCAGATAAGTTACTTTGCATCATAATATCATATGTCAACACCAATAGAACGATACCATAGAAGCAGTCCGGCACCTAGCTTTTTTATACAAGATCTGGGAACGGCTGCATTCTTTGGTCTAGAATTTATTGATACAGCAGAAGATTTAGTTTTTCCAGACCAAAATTTATCGACAAGACCATCTATATTGATTGAAGGATCAAAGATGGTGATTGATTATTCTGATTCTGGTGTGGCAAAAGATAGAGATTTTATACAAACTCAATTTTCATCAATGACAGGTGGAAATGGATTCACTCTAACTAATGCAATCTATAGTGATGTTGTGAATAGTTACGAAGCTGATTTGGCTGCTTCTTGTACATTAAATAGCTATACTGATTTTAAAATTCTAGCTACTTATTCTACAATAGGAAGTACAACAGAAACAAATTACTATCATTCAGAATATTTCGAAACCATCCCACAGATTTCCAGTGCAATAGGACTTACGTCTGGCGTAACACTGAACCAATTAATAAATTACCCAACTGGAAATGATACAAGTTTTGTATCTAGCAATATTTCGGTTGGAGATTACTTAGATATTTCTACATCATCAAATGATGGTAGATTTACTATTATGGGTGTGACGGTTGATAATTTTTCTCGCGAAATTATAACTCTGAAATCTGATATTATAATTTCTACAGAAGATCTAAAAGGAACTGAAGTTGTAGTTGGTCATAAGAGAAAAGTATATTTGGACACAGAAAATCCATATAATCTAAATCAAACAATAGTTCATTATGTGAGTGATGCTGTTAGTGATACTGGAGTTGCCCAGTTTGTGGTTGATGGTACTATACAGAGAGATTTGGTATTGTTTAGAGGAAATCAATATATCTTTATTGAAAATTCATATAGCACATATCCAATGTCATTCTCCATAACCCCGGATGGTAGTAATTCTGGTGGTAGTGCCTATGCAGATATTGGATTCTATACAATGTTTGATTCTTCCTTGGGTAAGAGAATGGCTATTGTAGTACCCAACAACAATACACCAAATCAATTATATTACTTCTGTCAAAATTCAAGTGGTATGGGTGGAGGAGTCCGAGTTGTTGGTAATTATACTCACACAAACTCACCCGCAACAATATCAACCAATGTTAACCGAGCAACAACAAACTCTGCAACAGTATCCAGTAGAATAGTATACTAAGCGATTGTTATAGACTGTCCAGCTACTGCTCTTACCGAGTCATACGCATTGCTTGCATCCACAGTTACTACAATTAACGTGTCACCTGCTTCTGCTTCTGCGGGTATTGTCATTGTGAAGCTATCACCAGAAAAAGTTGCGGTGAGTGGTGTATAACTAAACCCAACACCTACGGCATTCACAGTGCTATTTCCCCTATCCGGCATCATGGTCCATCCAGCAAATGTTCCGGTTATTGTATCTCCCGGAGAGGGTGACGTATCGTTAAACGAAAACGAATCGAATGTTGGACCAAATCCCCGCTTCTGTATTAAAGTGGAACCAATTGGATAATATTTGTTCGGGTCACCAGTTCTACCAAATATATTTTCGGAGTAAACAGATACGTTCATCGAAGCTCCAGAAACTCCATCTGGAATATTCAACCCCATTGTTGATATGGATGATGCAAGCACGGAACCACTAATTCCAGCATTATTTAGAGTTGGTCCAAATACAATATTGGTAAACAATGTCGTGGGAGGAAATGTATCCTCGAATGCGTCATCACAATCAACTTCCCATAAAAGCTGTGTGCCTTCGTGGAAACTATTATTGGTAAATATGTTACTTATTATAAAATTACCATCAAAATCAAGATCGGGTGGAGCATTACCAGAAATTGCCGCAAATGCTGATGTGCTCTTTTTTGTTGTGTCATCTCCACGTATAGCAGTAACCTCACACACTATTTCTTTGGCATTCATACTAGTGGATGGTGTGTACTGTTCTTCGGTTGACATGATCAAAGCATCTTTAACTTTGGTTGCACCGCCAAGATCAGCAGGAGTTAACCATTCTATTTCATATCCACCGTTATCAGCTAAAAGTTGATTTAATTCATTCTTTAAACTAATATATCTCCCCACCGTGTTGGACATTATGGGATAATCGCTACCCATCGACACTGGACCAACAAATACCGTTCCATGCACTGGATCGTGAATAAACACCGGAGAACCACTGTCTCCGGAAAACGTAAGAGCATTTTTGTATATGTCATCGTCTGGTGAGATTAGTCCGGTGGATAGTCGTATGTTCCCACTATTTTCAATATATGCAGGTTGAACTTGACCATTTGATGATAGCGTAAACGTTGCTGTTCCTTGTTCAAACAGAGTGTCGCCAGTTTCATCCAGAATTTTATTATAGATTTTCACATCTGGATCTGTTATTGGTGAGGTCAATTCAAACAAAGCCCAATCACCCCTTTCAAATCCAGCACCCAGTTCAGCAATTACGTTCGGATTGAATTCCTGTGTAACAAGTTCTCCATTCTTTTTGAAGAATCCCATAACATTAGTACCGAAACCGTATTGGCTACTGAAATATCCTGCAAGGTGGCCAGCAGTTACGAAATGTTTTGGTGATATTAAAGCACCGGGCCAGATTATTGAATTATATTGTGATATAGAGGTGACATCTCTTACGAGTCCGGGGGGATACTCACCAGTATAAATGCTACCATATCTTCTATTTCTTACGCTGCATCCAGATAAGTCTAAAAATGAAAAGTCACAATCAGGATTTATTCCAGTGCATGTAGCGAAAAATCCAGAATCGGCTTCCGTTGGGGTTCCGTTGAAGTCCCCATACGTATAGTAATCTAATCTTGATGTGTCAGGCATTAAAAATAACATAGTTGACCTTACGTGGTGATGTTTGGATTGACCGCCCCAGTATACGACCATTTAAATGATAATGTTGCACTTACACCACCACACATAACTACTGTTGGAACTATAGTTTCTGTTCCATCAGCACTTGGCACTGGTGGGCTGAGTGTTATGTTGCATATTGAAAATCCACTAGAACCACTATCATAATCATATATTGCATCACCAAGAGCAACTAGTGTTGAATATTTGTGATACTCCTGAACAGACAGTTCTTCCAATGTATCAATATTGATAAATTTATTTTTCTTGGAATCAAAAACCCATCGGCTTCCATTGCGTAGAGTAATTATGTTTGATGGTAACTCGACTTCGGGACGTTCAGCTTCTCGTTCCCTATACGAAAGCTGTTGCTCTAGCAGAACCTGTTGTTTCTCTATATTTTCCCTATAGAACTTGGTAGAATTTTCTATAGATTCCTGTGTTCTAGTAGATCGAACTAGGTGATTTGGTAAAATAGGAGAAGCGCCCAGTTTTTTTGCAAAATTATTTACAGATCGTTTTGACATATATCATATGTATTTCACTATAAAATTACCATTAAAGAAGAAGACTGATGCCTCGATTCCTCTGGATCTGAGATCTTCTTCTATGAGCATTCTGATTGCATCGATTATATCATTTTCAGATTCGACATATCCCGCACTATCAGTTTTGTTTCTCTGACATCTACCAAGTCCAAAATATGGTGCGTCTGTAAACTGTGGTACAGTACGAAAAATATCATCTACGGGATAGATGACATAATCAGGGGAAGACAATTCAGCAACAACAGAAAGGATTATAGTTGATAATATATTCATCATTTCTCCTCTGTATTTATAATAGCTCCGGTGGGATTCGAACCCACACTGTACGGATTTTAAGTCCGTTGCCTCTGCCTATTGGGCTACGGAGCCATGCGTATATTATAACACAGAACTCCGTAAAGTCAAGTCACTCTGAGAGAAACTCACCATCATATTCTACAGCATCCTGAATAAACGAACTGAGCGCATCAGCGAATGCCCATCCCCTGCTACCATTTTCGTACTTAAGTTCAACAAGTTGTTTGTCATCTTTATCAACTTTTGTCGCGACAACTGTTGCTTTTTTCTTTGTAGGAATATGTACGACTTCTTCCATTAACATGAACTGTTTCATCAGTATTCCAACCTTTCGTACCCTTCGCGGGTTGTGTAGTATATTTTGTCAAAAACTCTCCTTCATGATCTATATTATTACGGAACTAACAAAGTATCGTATGACGTATGCGCGATTCCAGAATAATTTAATTCATTCATGCAAAAGTCTATTAGGCTGAAATCTTTATATTCTATATAATCAGGATAATTCTCACATATCACATCAAACAAATAGCTTCCGTAATTATCTTTATTTTCATGAAGAATTACTGGTCTATATTTCGCAATTGTTTCTTTCGCTTGGGAAAATATGAAATTTTCAGCCCCTTGGGCATCACAATGTATATACCCCAAGTTCTCCATATTCATGCTATCGATAGTAACCAATTCTATTTGTTCTCCGCCGCTTCCTAACGACAACCCTCCAAAATTACACGGAACATCCTTCTCTTCATTTAGTCTTTTCTGTACATTACCACGAGTGCAGTCTAATGTGTTATCGTTCATGTAACCAAAGCCATTATAACAAAAAACACCCTTATTGTGGGGAATTATTTTATTGGTTAAGTTGTTTTGTTCAATATTTCTTACTAGTAATGAAAACATTGCGCTCTGGGGTTCATACACATTAATCGTCTGCCCTTCATTTAAAAAAGAAGCGTATACGAGAGAGCTTGTTCCACAATGCCCTCCTATTTCTAAAACATTTTTATTGGGGTCTACATATTCACTGCCAACGGTTATTTCCAGAGCTGAAAAGTTTGGATGATTAGGATCAAACATTTCTTCATTTGTAAGTAAGGAAATTTTTCCATACTTGGTGTCGTAATTTTTTATTCTGTCTTCTTCGTGAATCATAATATTATCCTTTTTGTTCATAATTTTAATATTCCAACCTTTCGTACCCTTCGCGGGTTGTGTAGTATATTTTGTCAAACATCAGTTTGCACCATGGACAACAGAGAGAACAAGGATGAGATAAACGGCTATCCCCAAACCTGTTAAACCTAAAGTTGACCAGTTCAAGATTCTTTCTTTCTTTGCATCTAAGCAATGCATCCAATTCCGAATGAACCTCATCATATCTATAACCAATTTTCTTTGCTTGTGGGTGTGATTTGAGTTGATTTATGCCAACTGCGATAACAGTATTGCGAACTAGAATCAACGAGACATGCTTTTTTTGTCTCGTACTCTGGAGCGCATATGGTAATGCAATTTCAGATAATTTATTAAATTTCTTTTGATTCATAATATAACACGGGCGGAAAGACTTGAACTTTCGACCTGCGGATTAGAAGTCCGCTGCTCTATCCAACTGAGCTACGCCCGCAGAAAACTAACGAATTTTCTTTCCATTACCGGACTTCGCAGTTCTAGCGGGGGCATTTCCCTTTTTCTTTTTGGAGGTTCGAGGACTCCCGACCTTTACCATGTTATTGACGTGCTTGGAATATTGAGCGGAATTCTTAGCCATAATATAAACTCCAAAGTTAAGTACTGAGTGTCAGACTTGGTGCTGCAATCTTCTTGTCTGGGACAACGAGTCCATTACCAAGATTTTCATTGTATTGGTTCATGAGTTCAGTTTGTGGCTTAACTGCAAACATAACAAACCTATTATCAAGTTCGATGTCCTTGTAATCAGCATACGGCATCCAACCCATCATACCAAGCTGACCACCTTGCATTGGAATCAACACAGCAGGAGTCTTCATCTTCGTGGTTTTTCCATCAGTTTCGTGCTTACAAATAATCTCTTCACCACTACTTAGTCTTACGATTCTTACTTCCATTTTTTTTACTCACTTTCTTTTTTGCGAAAATTTTATCATAATTTTCTTGATATTGTTTAAAATCAGAAATTCTACTCTTATCACCCTTACCAGAAGAATGTTTACCACCCACGATTATCTCCAAAATAAAATATAGTCATACCACTTCATAGGAATGTCTTCTAGATTCTTATCCGCACGAGATATGGCTCGTTTTACTTCTTTCTCGGTTAACAGTATATCACATTCCTCATCATGATACAAGACTGTAGTATGATAATAATGATCTGCTTCTCTTTGGCTTTTTTTATAAGTATTAAAAATACGTCCCATTGAATTCTCCTATCAGTGTATATATGAAAACTCCTGCGATTAACACAGGAGTTTTCTGATATTAAGTTATGTTCACTATTAGGATTTAAATCCTCTTGGGGGGATTGGTGTACCCGGCTTAGTGAAGGCGTCATCAGCACCAGTATTGCCGAATGAGAATGAGGCAAGAACATAATGTCCAGTCGAGAATTCTATTCTTGCATCCGGATCAGATATCAACATTCCTTCTGCTGTTGCAGCAAAGTCATCACCAATCTTGAATCCTTGGTATGATGGATTGAATTCACTTCTTGCTCGGAGAACACCCCTACCAGAGATTGATCCATCGACAACCGTAATTGGTCTGTCTGATATATTGGGTCCAACGAACACTGTTCCTGCACCAATATTTAGATTTGAAATTGTCAACCCACTATTGAGTGCAATCTGAGTGTTTAATGTAGTACCAGATATTGATTCATTTGCATTATAGGACTTCATATCAATGGTTCCATACAAGTATCTGTCCGAGAACGATGGAGGACGTGTAATATCAATATGTCCTTGATATACTCCACCCTTGGGGTGTTCCTTTTCTGGGTGAACATTGAGCGTAGTTGCAGAACCCTCGATTCGAACTGTGCCGTGTCTAAACGCATCAATCTCAACTTGTTCAATATTTCCACTTGCGCGAATGAATGTTATTGGTCTACTACCAGAAACATCGTCATCGACTAAGAAAGTATCAGATTGTGCATCATATTCCCGAGAATGCTGGTATGTACCACCAGAAATAACCACCGAGTTAGTTAGTTCTGTATCAAGAATATAACTAGACGTTCTTGGGGGTCCGATGTAATCCATTGTTTGTCTATCGTAAATTAACTGATTAATCGAGCCACGTTTGTAATTGAACTGAGACGCACCAAGAATAAATGCTCTTGTAAGCGTAGTATCAACAAAGTGAATCGGTCCATCACCATTTGTAATCAGATTATTTGTCTTGATAATAAGTGCATTTTCTGTTGGATTATCAGTACCTCCAGAAAATTCTGCACTATTACCAGCAGTGATTGCTGATGCAATTTGGGGATTTGCAGAAAGTCCACCGCTTACTCCTGCTGCCCGACCAACCAATGATCCAGTAAGTTTTGTATTTCCAGCAGATCCCGGATGTACCTGTGTCAACCTGAACGTATTAACACCATGATATGCAGTTGCTCCTGTAGCAAGTCCATTTGCGAAGTTACTTATAGTACTCTTCAAATGTCCTGCTGTTATTGCCTTCTGGAAGGCATTAAACAGTGCGCGACTTGCATAGGTGTTTCCGGCGGTTAGACCATGTGCAGTAATACCGTTAGCACGAGCACCGGCAATTTCGTAATCTGTACCTATGATGTAATATCCTGTTCTACCATAAACATCACCAGCAGTTCCTATAGTACCGGCTGTTGTTCCGAAATTATAAGAAGTATTACCTGCAAATTTAACTAGTGTTCCGTCCCAGTTCTTTATCGTAAGTGTTCCTGTTGATCCACAGATTCCTTGTAGACCTGCAAGATCAATGCTGGCAGAAAGACCCATAAAGACCTGACCAAAGGTTGCTCCAAACTCATTACCCAATGCAAAACTTGCTCCACGAACCTGTGAATAGTCTTTATCAACCTGTACCAATTCCAAGTTTCCCTGAAGCTGAGTGTCTGTACCAGTACCATTATCCCAAGTTCCTCCCTTATTGAACGTACCACCAGCACCAGTCCGTGGTCCAGTAATACCACCAAACAAGCATTCCGATGTTGGATAAAACCCGTCAATTCCGGGTTGATCAGGACGTAGTTGTTCGAAGTAAACACTATCACCTTCATGGGGAACACGAGGAGCATCATCGAAGTAATACCCCTGAGTATATCCACCTTCAGAGAAACTATCATCACCAGTATAACCGAAATACTTCACAAACCAGTTACCAACTTCAGCCCAATCATAGCCAGTATTTCCATGAAAAGTATTACCTCTTCTGTATCGGTAATTAGTATTTGGACCTAATGGTTTATATCCTGCCCAATAGAAGTTGCCTGCGGTTAAAGTTGCCATTACTGGTATCCTTGCTCAGTTAAAGGAATGGTTTTTGTCACAAATATTTATAATTCGAGTCAGCTTACTCATTAAAAAAAGCAACTCCCCATGAAGGAGAGTTGCTTTTTCATATATTTAATTATTAAATTTTAGTTATCCCATTTTTCCAACAGGTCATCATTCGGAATGTAGTCACGAACACTATGACTAGCAAATCCTTCGAATTCACCATCGTAGTGAATGCCCGTAGTTGGACTCGTCCAAGGCATTGTATCAGTTTCAGGATTGAATCTGTCTTCTGTTGGCCCGAAATCTACGTTAAAACTACCTGTAGATAAAGGAGAATCTGGCATTGGCATCCACATTTCACGTTTATCGGGTGTTCTATAATTTCTAGACCACCTAACATTTATATACTGTGGTGAACCATCGAGGTGAGTATAAAGATCGTCACCGCCGAACCAGTTACCCTTACCAAAGAACGTATTATCTTGGAACAGAAAATTACGAGTAGTTGTGCAACCAAAGGCAAAAAGTCTTGCCCTACCAACATCATCAGAAAGTAATCCACCAATTGTCATATCTTCAGTGATTCCTGCCCACTCACCCAAACGGTTCCCAATAACTGCCGTGTTCTTGAAGATACCATCAGGATTATCATTCCGTCCGAAACTCCCAAAGAACATCTGACCACCGCTGTGATCCCAGCATGTGTTATATCGCAGGATAATGTTGTTATATACTAGAGCATCAGTAAAGTTTCCTCCTGTATGACATTGGAAGAAGTCCGTGTGTACACCTTGAGATGCAACTTCATCTGGGTTGTTTGGATCCTCTGCCCTTCCGCGATTTTTCACTACACAGTTAGACATAAGATGAATCCATTGTGCAAGACAAGAATCACCAGAAATTAAATCATATGTTGATTGAATATCAACAAGTCGCATTGCAGGTTGAAACTGTCGTTTCCATGTAGTTCCGATTGACCAAATTCTTGCGCCACCCTTTGTCATATCAAATCCAGCAGCACGGGTGCAGCCTTCAATGTGACAATGATCAAACCACTGCATCGCACGGGTACTACCACCCTTGATTAGATCCTTCTGGTCCTCATCAACACGAGGAGTGATACGAACATTCTTGAAGTGTACCTTACATTCCCAAGCACCATCTCGCTTGACAATTGGGCAAAGTTCTGGATCAACTGCGGATTCAATTGTTACCCACCGTAAAACATCTCTACCAGATGAGTTTGCATTCCGCAATGCCCGATCAGAAGAGTTCTTAGGAAGGGAATGCTCGCCCTCAAGAAGTTTAATATAACGACCTGCGTTATTGTCAGTTACATTGTGCCACAATGCTTTGTGCATAGTTGCAAATGGATTTTCTAATGATCCATCACCGGTTTCGTCATTGCCAGCGGCAGCAACATAAAATACATCATCTGCACCATTGTGTGGATAAACATCTAACCCACATACACCCTTATTATCTTGAAAACTACCTTCTAGTACCAAAGGAATTCCTACCTTTGGAGTAACCTTTGCACATATACGAAGTCGCTTTAAATCTTCATACAAGTTACTATCGAATTCAAAAAAGTATTCGAGTTCTCCAGTTTCGTCATTTATAAGCTCTTCGGTGGCAACACCAAGAACATCAGATTCGGGAAGTTCCGCTTCCCAATTGCCAAGAACCTTTACTAAATCAGTTGGGCCATGTTCTTCCCAATTGTTTAGAATGTACATTAAATCTTCATAGTTAACTTTTCCGTCTCCGGTAAAATCACCCTCAAGTTCGGTTGGGATAACAGTAGCATCTTCAAAATAAAATTCTACTTTTTCAATTCCTTCGAGTGCGTATGCAGCAACTCCAATTTTAATTTTTCCTCGAACGTCTAAGTATTGTGGGCGAGTCCAGTATGCAATAGCCTTTTCATTTTCTGGTGTATAGCTCATATGAATCTCCTTTTCGTAGTGATAACTCTCATACGTTTTACTCTATAATTTGTTCCATAGATTACACAATATGTATGGGAAAGTGCTCATGTTAAACTAGGTAAAATAAAAAAAAAGAACCCATAAGGCTCTTTTGCAATCTAGTATTTACAGAGAAATTAATCTTCAATATGATCGGTGCCATGTGCTTCTTGATACGAGCATTGGCGACAGATAACAGTTTCCCAATCAGCATCTACTGGGGCATTATCTTCGGGTCCACAAAGTATACAAAACTCATATGTAGTTTTGGTTTCCATGTCAGTCCTTAGAAAAAAAA
>Ga0209337_1000226_pt1 | contig 44991 bp, 30 predicted proteins | sample LinPmetageLP53_FD_184044 | JGI IMG/M metagenome (GOLD analysis project Ga0209337, IMG submission 184044) | Marine viral communities from the Pacific Ocean - LP-53 (SPAdes) (version 2) | ecosystem: Environmental > Aquatic > Marine > Oceanic | place: Pacific Ocean | collected 2010-02-08
TGATTTAGCGGAAACCTAATTACCTCGCTGTAGTGCTCAGTTCTGTATTGGAATTTTGGCCTAGGCTGATATTGCCAGCGCACCCTTTTGATTCTATCTATATAAGCATTTCTCCAGTTTTCCATGTCATAGTTGACGCGTTGTCTAACAAACCTAGAATACATATTTAAGGAAGACGGATAGATTTCTTCGCTATATCTTAGAAATTGGACTCTTTGAATCGGGCTTAGCTCGCTTTCAAGCCCACCACCTAAATACAAGTCTTTAAACTTATCATAAAATGTTAAATTTTCTCTCCTGTCTAATCCTAAAAATATATTTAACTTTTCGTTATTAAAGTAATTTTTTTGATTTGCAAAGGAGGTTCTAAAATAAGATGTGCCATCAATCTCAACATCCTGATTAAATTTGTTTTTAATTGTTCTTGTCGTTCCTATACCATATGTCAATGTTTTATACTTCGAAGTAACCGGGGAAACTCGATCATACCATTGTATTCTATCGCTTCTTCTAGAGAAAACAGAACCACTATTTTCCAAAGAATCTGATGGAGACTTTATTGTTGTATAAAAATTAAATTGTCTACTGGCCTGAAGATTTGGATTATCTTGATTTCTAATAAAGGTAAAGTTGGCGCCACCGTATGGGCCGTTTATTCTTGTAAGATATAAATTGAGCCTGTCTTCAGTCGGATTTAGCATTATCGATGCGCTTGGGCCAGTGCGGAAAGTTAGCTCATGAGGATTGATGGCTCCATCTTCGCGACCCGTACGATAGGAATTGGGTACAGTTTTACCATGAGCATCTCGGAATACTTCCCAAGAAAGAGAAGAAGTTGTCGCGAACGGTCGTAAGACTTCCTCTGGGTGCTGCGAAGCAGCAAGGCGGCCTTCGGGCCCGTTACTCTCTTTTATAACCCTACCGGGACCAACAGTGTTGATACCTATAATAATACCACTGCGGTTTTGCCAATATGTTGGATCTACTTTTTTCCAAACCTTAGTACCAGAATACATTGGCCTATTGGGTGCGCGTGTTGGAGACACTGTTATTCCATATGGTTGTATCAGCTTCCCGACGGCTGGGGTGTTTGATTTATTGCTATAAACGTTTGTATAATGGGCCAGGATCCTGTTGTTCGAGCTATAATATTCTCCGATAAAGGATGCAGTCAGAAGTGCGCTATACGGATTATTGCCTGAATTATCAAGTCCATCGTCCCATGTATTGAATGGCGCGTATCCGACTTTGATTGAGGCTGACGTTGAACCATCAAAGGACGCAGTGATCCAGGCATATTGTGTATCGCTGCGCGGTATCTGGTGCTGGATGTAGTAGTTATCATATTCTTTTCTTGTGGCAAACACTTCGTTATAAGTTGTTGTACGTGCCAGGGCTCCCTTTTCGGGAACGGATGCGCTTATCATAATCATTCGGCCGGCTGATTGGCCATCGATTGTGACTGTTGCATGCCTGCGGTTAACCGATTGATCGTGAATAATACTTTGTGACGTCATTGAGCCAGTTTGCGGGTCTGCAGGGTCATCACCAAATTTATAATAGAGGAATGGCTCGCCGAGGGTTGTCTTCTTTAAATTGTGGGTTCCACCGGAGTTGTACACTTCGCCAGGAATTGACGAAGAAACCAAGGAACCAGTACTAGTACCCTGCCACATGGCAAACTCGTCGATGTACATATTGTTAGGGCGCATGGTCCAACTGTTGATACCTTTATGCTGGTACATTCCGCCGCCTATATTGAAATATCCCCCGCCCTGGGTGGATATTTTATCGACCATCGTTCCATAAACATTGCCGGCATAATTATTTCTTCTAAGTATTTGTCTGTTTCCATTGACCCATATACAAACGCCACACAGTGGGTTTTCGTTCCAATTGCTGTTTCCGTCGGGATCGGTGTTCTGATTGGCAATGGTGGCTCCCGAAACGTATCCGTCAGTAGCAACAAGAACATGTGTCCAAACTGATTTTGAAATTACTTGATTTTCAGTAAACCACGTTCTCCTGCTGGTGACGGCGGTTGAGTTGGAACCGTCACCAAATGTAACAGCCAGTCTACGGGGTGCAGTGTTGGACTCTTCTAATTGTACTGAAAATACTTGCTTGGCTTGTGCGTTTTCGGAGAAGCCTGGGCCGGCTTGAGTGCCTGTCAGCGATGTATTCAAGGAAAAAATATTCCGTGACTCCTGTTGATTGTCCCTGATCATGTCTTTTATCCAGAATGAAAAGATCATTTTTCTTTTGGTGTCGCTACCTACCGACCATTGGCGATAATTAATGGATGAACTGTTGTTCGTGATGCCGGCGGCGCCGGCGTTGTCATAAGCGTATGCATCGGGCCACCATGCTGAGTTCATCCGCTGAGTTACAACCTCTTGGGGAGTCGAGTGTACCCTATTCAGGCTATTTCTGTGGACTTTATGAAGTGAAGGCACCTCATTATATGCTTGGCCCGGGCCTTTGCCAGCAATACCTGGGCCGGAGAATCCGTATATTCGTTGCAGATATGAGGAGCCGGATATCAGATATTGGGGCTGAGGTTTAGATTTTTTAGCGGCATTATATATTGCCACGATGTCTTCTTCTGGGATAGCCTGGTCCCACACTGCAGCATCCGCAAGTTGCCCAGACCATGGGCGGTCGAAGGTGCTTCTGTTGCCTATGTAGCAAGGTTGGGTACTAATCCCATAAAATCTTCCATTACTGTCGGCAGAGCCAGTATCTGCGGCTAATGTGTCGACTTTCTGTCCGTTAATATAAAATTTAACGCGGGAGCCTTCTACTCCATTTTGGAGTGTTGAAGTGGTTGGATCTAGATCTGTGCCGGCCAGATCGGCTGAAACTGCCACGTGGACCCACTGGTCTTTAGAACTAGCTTCTTTCATAGAACCTGTGGCCGTTGAGGCGAAGCGGGTCTCGGCGCCATGGCCAGCAGTAGCACTACGATATATCAATGTCAATTTGTTATCGCCGGCCGTTTGATCATGGGAGAAGGCTACGTCACCCTCTCCAAAATCAAAAATTCTTGGATATGTGGTGCTGGGAACGGATAGACTACCTCTGAAAACCCATGCAGCAAAAGTAAACCTTTTGGAGCCTCCATACCCTATAATACTTTCCCATAGCGATGCGGGCCCAATTGGATACGCTTCCTGAGTCGAGCCCGTGGACATTATAAAACTGGCTGTTTGAACAAAATATGAAGGACCAGTAAACGTCGAGAATCTCTTGAGGCCGGCCGCGGCGAATATTCGCGAATCGATAAACACGGAGGGTGCCTGGTCGGTGGTATCGAATGGATAGGATCTGTTGTACGTACTGCTGTCTATATTGCCAGTGAGTGCGTTGAGCATATCATAGTTGTCTAATCTCCACCACCCTTGCAGGCTTTTATTTCCTCTGTAAACTGCTTCGCCGCCATAGCCAATAAACGATCTGTTCAAGTTGTATTCTTGCCTGTACTGTGCTGGAGGAAATACTAAACTATCTCTTCCGAAACGAGCAGTGTGGCGCGCTAAGTTAGACGCGATTCCTATGTCGCGGCCGCTTTGATCGAATACTCTAATGCCCGGGCCGCCTTGTGATTGGGCTGTTGTTCCAGTAGTATCTGGAACGATGTCGTGTGTAGCCTGATCTGGCCTAATAACTCTCAAGTTTCTGTATGGAACGGGAGAATAAGCTGAATATTCATCACCTCTGAAATCTCTGTAGCCGGCAGTATCTGTTTCAATTCCGCCGGGGGCTGCGAATCTTGACTTGATGATAGTTTTGTTTGCGTAATCTCCGGAGCCAGTTAAATAGCCCACGCTATAATCATAATCGTATCTGGGTATTGAGAACCACTCTTCCGCGTGGGTGCTGACCATGTGTGGCTTCTCATATCGAGTTGCGCCGGTTGTATACATGTGGCCATATTGGCCCCTATAGATATTTCTAATTGTAAGAACGTTTGTTATATCTCCTGTCTTAGCAATATTTGGCGAGCCTGACATTGGTTGCATTCTGAAAGCGGCCCATCCGCTGTAGGAGCCGCTAAAATTAGTGAAGTTTCCTCGGTAGTCAACGTTTGTCAGATAGAAATCGGTGCCACCACTGTCGGCCCGGTGGGCGCGGAGACCCCAAGAGTGCGAAAGATTAATGTTCGATGCCAAATATCTGAGAGACCGGTCAGAGTTGATGCTGCCCGTCGTATAACCTATCGTGACATGATCTGGTGACGTCGCGGTTGTTTTGTATATAAGAGTTTTAGTAACTACACCGTCACTCAACGTAACAGAATCTCCTTCTGATGGAGTCGAAGTATCATTATGAGTTACCAGAGTGGTCGCATTTCTTCCGGGCGAGATCTGGAAGGGCAACACCGGTGTATCTCTCAGGAAGGCCCTAGGATTCTGATTTGAGCCCATCGAATGTACCACTTCATAATTGTGTCTATAGTTACCGTGACTTATGGCGCCAGTAATCGTTCTAATATTCCGGATATTGACCGGTCTCTTGGCATATTCATCTCTATAAAAATGTGCTTTGCCAGAGGACGTCATCGGATAAGGCTTGTGGCCGGCGCCGAGCTTGGCAGCCTCAATATCTGCAATGCTGGTTGGCCATGGGTAATCTGCGCCGGCCATGCCGATGGCGCCGGTCTTATTGATCGGGCATCGGTCTAGGAGCAGTCTCCATGCTTCGGGGCGCGTAGAATAATCATCTAGGCGCTTAAAGTTGCCAAAAGAACTACTAGTGTTTATTTCCGCGTGTCTTGCCTGTAGCCCGCCAACCCACTTCTCTGTGAAAGGGCCTTGCATCGGGACTTCTAGATCTGAACCATAAGTATCACTGTGTAAATTCGTGATGATTGTTCCTGTGGCATACCCGTCGTTTACAAGGTCTCCATATCCCCCAGTTACCACTGAACGATAAACATTAAACGGAAATGCGTAATTCATATCGGTGTTAGCATATCCCGTGCCATCGCCATAGTTTCTGCCGTGGATAACCTTACCAAAGACTTTCTCTTTCTTATTGGGATCAAACACATCTTTAATGTCTGGCTTATCGTAAGCCTCGTTTTCAAACGCCAGGAGGATGTTTTGAGGGACCAATCGTCCACCGGTCGTGTTAATTGGGCCGCCGGGATATAAAGCATTGAATGTATACTCGTAACTCTTGTTCCTATTAAAGTTTACTCCGCCGTGAATAATCTTATGAATGTTCATGGAGAATTTATATGGCTTTGTGAATCTTCTAAGTGCTGTCTCTTTGCCGCGGTAATATGGAATATATGCGGCCGGTAGGCTCGAAGACTGGGCGAGAAAGAGAGCAGAAGCTGACCTAAACGATTCAACCTCCATTCTAATCTTCTCTCTGTCTACATTTACGCCGGCGATGCTAGAGGAAAGGAGGCCTCGCTCTCTTGAGGCGCGATCCCGCCACCACAGAGAGCCGTAAGCTTGCTTATTCGTCTCGGGTGCGTGACCATGCTTCCAATCGTAATTTAATTCTTCGTATCCTGCCATGCCGGCTTCTGGATCAGTGCCCTTGAATTCCATAGTTGGGAATTTGGTCCAATATTTGTTTCTCTCAAGTACGTGACTTTGGATTAAGGTGGCCAAACTTGCTTCATATTTTACCGATCCTGGGATAAACTCTTCTAGAATTTTCCCTACCGCGTGGTCGAACCAGCGATAGTAACTAATAAATTTCTCGACATTTACTTCGTTCTCGAATCTAGCAAACATTATTCTTCGAAGATTTTCTAATGATTTATACTCTTGGCGGTACCTCTCAACTGACGAGCCGATTGCATTGTTAAAATCCAAAACAGTCGAGAACATATTTAAAATTTCTTTGTTAATTGGCTCGTAAGGACTTTTCTCAAAGTGTAGAGAATATCTAACGGCCTTATCATCTTTTTCGTATTTTTCGTCGTCTCGTTGCAAAATGTTAATCATGTTAGAGGCCATCGTGGTTTCAGGCGTCTGTTTTTGCATTGAGTTTAAATATGTTTTATCAAATACAGTTGTACTTCCAGTTCTATAAAATCTACCAATACCGGTGTGTTGCTTATTAAAGTATCCTTTATACTTTCCATATGTCTCGTCGGTGGCTGAACCTGATGTATAGTCTTCAATAAAGAAATTTCCATCGGGCTGAGATGCTGATAAATTGTTGAAATTCCAGTTTAGGATCAGTGTCTTAAATTTAGGGATATAAGTGTTTAAGGTTCCCGTCTCGTATAAATTAATTTGTTCTAGTGAATCAGCTCGGCCGTAAGATTCTTGGTCTATCATGTGTTGTTTGACTGACGCAGTATCGTTATGTAGATTCCAGTATTTAAGACTATCAAACTTAACATCACTTCTGTTGACTAACGCACCCGTATAATTGGTATAGTGGGAACCCATGTAGAGGCGCTTTGGATCTCTCAAGAAATTCAATGCCGTAGAATTATCGATAGCCGACGTCAGATAGAATTCGTTCAGAACTCTTTCGCCTAACATGTTCACTCCATAAAACTCTACCATATAGTTGTAGTCAGGAGCGGTAGACGCGCTAGACGTCTCGGCTGAGCCCGGGGCTATATTCCCAATTTCATTCGTGGGTTTGACTGAAACCGCAATACTCCATTGTGTGTTCGAATATATCTTGTTATAGTAGCTTGTTGTTAACTCTGGAATGGGAAATGGTGAGGAAGAAGATATTCTAAATCTTGCTGTTGTATCCTCTTCATTGAGTTTTTCTACAAGTACATTAAAATTTGCATAGTTGTTTACCGGGTATGATAAATCAGTCTGGTCGCTGGAGTCCGCGGAGTTCATGCCGAAAATAGATGAACCAGAAAATGGTGTTTTAAAATAATTTGGGTCGGTCACGACTGTCTTATGAGGCAATATAAATTTACACTCAGCAGTAAATCCTAGAAAGTCTTCTAGTCCTTTGTCACCGCTACCGGTGATATAGCTGATCGAATTCGCATTTGAGCCTGTGTACCACTGGTGCATAGTTCCGCCCAAGTGATCAGACACATTGTTGTCTACATGAATAGACCTTAGCAATTTGTTCTTATAGTTGTCTTCTAAACTGTATGTTGTGTTGTCGGCATATATTTTTATAGCGATTAACTCATCGTCTAAACCGATGGCTCTAAAGATATTTCGGAATGATTTCTCACTTCCTTTTGATTTATATATAAAGAATAGATTGTTAAATAAGTTTTGATACAATTTGTTTTTAACATCTTGGATATCCTTTTCTAATATCTGAGTATCATTGTTGTTTAGTATCTTCTCATTTATCTCAGCAGCAGTCAGGAGGTCTTCAGTATCCAGGCCATAGCTTTCCAACATCTGCTTAATAAACGGGAAAGCCTTTTGGTCATTATTAAAGTAGTTTTGTTTTTTAAGCTCGGTTATCCGGTTAATCAAAAGGAAGGTTTTATCAAATTCCACACCCATCATCTGAGTCATGTTCTTTAGCGTCGGGTCAGAGGTCTCGAAGGCGCGATCATGCATCCAAGAAGGGAATAGATCTAACATTTTGTTTGTATTTTCAGTATCGTACCACGAACCGGTTGCTTCAAGTTCAGATCTTAAGTTAGAAACCAATACATTATTTGAATAAATTATAGGATCTTTCTCTTCGCTAGCATAGCCGCCGCCCAGTACTATGGCGGATCCGGTAGATCGAGAATTAACACCGTACCCATACCAGTCGCCATTGGCGATTCGGCCAGAGTAATCTAATACAGAGCTGTCGGTTGAGCTTGTGGCGGTTATCCCTTCGTTAAACTTATAGTAGAGGCCCAGCGTTGCATTTGAAACTTTCTTATTTGTGCCGCCTCGAATGGGCCTAAAATAGTTGTAGCCAATGTCTTCTGACGTTCTACGTGCTTTCCAGTATCTAAATTCATCAATCGAGCCAGATAGTTTTCCGGCGCCGTCTAGGCCAGTACCACCAATGATCGGTGCTTGGAGCGAGCCAATATAGGCCCGCAGGCCACCGGTGATTTCATTTAAAGGTGTAGCAATCGCCTTTTGATCGTTTAGGGCTCCGTCCACATAGAATTTAACTTTAATCTTGTTAGCGGTTCTATCGTTTTGGAATGAGAGTGCGTAGTGGTGCCAGCTTGACAGTGATGCTGTCGTAATATTTGTACCTATTTTCGTGTTGCTAAAGCCGGCTGAACCAGAATTAACACTAATGAAGAATGGTGAACCATCTGTATAGTCGTTGTTGCCGGATAACTCTACTAGTAATCTCCCGTATCCGGCCGCCGAGTATGCTGTTTGGTTCCAAAGATCAAATACAACCTCTTTCTTGGTTTTTGTAACATCAAAAGCATCCTTTTGTAGCCAAAATTCTACTGTGTTGCCGCGATCTAGCTCGTATTTTAAGTTAGACTCTCTCGTGCCGGCGCGGCCGGCAGGATTCTCATCAATAACATCATAGATATCAGGCTGATATAGATTGCTAGCACTGAAAGAATACTTGAGCTTATACTGCGTCATCCCTGACGATGCTGAGAGTGGGCCGCCGTATACGTATATATACTCTTTAACTGTGGGTACCCCGTATTCTCCGGTGGGTGTTGTGGCTGTGCCCCAACCGTCGGCAGAAAACAAAGCATAGCCATTTGTTTTTGGATATAAATTGTCAAATATATATCTTTCGACATAATTCATGCCGTTTCTGAATTCTATTATCTCTTCTTCAGAGCCATCATATGGATAAGTGCCGGCGATGGTCTTAAATGCGTCAGAATAATACTTTTCTGCTGAGCCATAAAATGCAAAGTTTTCTGGCTTGGAAAAGTCTAATTGTGGTATAAACTTATCTTCTTTCTTTCTTTTTTGTTTGGCAGTATCAAGAGACTCCGCTTGAGTTGCGATGTCCGTCTTGTTTTTTCTTACTACCGGTTTTGTTTTCTTTTTATCGAATAAATCTTTTATTGACATTAAACTACTCTAAATTTAAATATTTGGGGCTGTTCTTCATAGGAGTTGGTGTAACTGCTATAGTAGGCAAACTTTATAGCATACATATAATCTTTTTCAAAAACATCGAAGTCTAAATCGAAATAGCTTCCAGATACATCATATGATAGCTTGGTATACTTTGTAGAGCCCGTACCATGTGATATAATATCATAGTTATCAGCTAATCTGTATACCCTATATGAGCCACTTTCAACAATAGTTGGTTTAATTTGGCTGTTGGCGCGCGTATAAATGTTGGGATTCCAATTTTTCTCTCGAACAAACACTCTAAATCTATGCTTTTCGTCTTGCCTAAATTCGCTCTTCATGTTTTCAACAGACGTCACATATGAATTTCTATTTGAATTATTTCCAGCATCCATATTTACTGGACCAATGCTAGAAGTAAAGTACTGCACTGAGCCGGTTTCTCCACTAGTCCATACATCAAACAGCTTGGTAAGTGAAGCTGTTCCGAGGTTTCCCGTAATACAAATTGATGCGCTATAAATACCGGTGGAGACAAATCCCCCCGTAACGTACTGTTTTCCATCGTAGAATTTTAACTTAGAACCTGATGGCTCTGTGTTGTTTGAAGAGCCTGAATAAAAGCTGACAAATATATCGCTGCCAGAGCCAGCGTTGGGTATGTTGGTGAGCCTGCCGCGTACATAATTGTATAGGTAAATTGTATTTAAGTTGTCCGGGCCGCTAGCTAATGAGCTACTGTAATAGAAGTTGCCGCGGTCATCTTGTCTGGAGTCATCCCAACGAGCCTCGATTGAGGGTCTCTTATAATAATATTGGCTAGTTCTGGCGAATATTCTTTTGGTATAATAACTTATTGTGGAGCCTGTTGGGTTACTATAAAGAGGGGAATCTGCTGAGGCTGAGCCTTCTTGGCTAGATGTCAGTTTGACCATCAGGCCGTAGTTGGCAATATTTCCAGCAACCCACTCCTCAACCAAAGAGGTTATGTCGATCTCAAAGTCTTCATCTCCGTCTGATAAAGTAGTAGCATACTGCGGTGAGGGGGCAACCTCTGAGGCAGAAAGAACGGAGCCACCTTGGTCATTCCACTTGGCGTTCGGCGTAAAACTAGCATAGATCCAGTTGCTGCCGGTAATATCTGTCGATATATCTTGATAATTATGAAGGTCAGTACCAAATCCCTCTTCCCAGCTTTGAGCTACCGGTTTGATTTTATATGTTGCGCCGTACGGTGTGGTTTGATTTGCTTCAGCGTGGTATAATCTTAAAACAAAGTTAACACTTCCGGATGCAGGTATATTACCAGCAGTTCGATCTGAAGATATTTTACTAACTGGGAACCGAATTAGCGCTCTTGAAAGTTCTGTTGATTTTGTTGGGCTGTCACTCGCGACTTGTCCATAAATCGAAAATATCTCCATGATATCACAGGCGCCTGCGTTAGATGCGGTGGCGCGGGTTGTTAAATTCTCTTCGTACGCATTTGTCAGTGTGTTATCTTGTGTTGCAATATACTTTTTGATGCTCATTAGACGACACTCCCTTTAATATCAAAATTCGGAAACTTCAATTCCATTATAACATTTTTTGGCGGAACTATAAATTTTGCATCAGAAGTTGTTCGAGAATCAAAATTAAATGTTGCACTGGAATATAATGCCGTCGCTCTTGAATCAATCGCCACATCTTTAACGTCGTCTACATTTTGAATCTTATTCAATATATTATAAATTTTAGCTATCGACAGCGCCTGACCGATCTGCATGTGGGTTGCGAATTCTTCGGTTAACTGGTCGATACACATTCTGAGTAAGTCTGTTTTGTCGGAATCGATCTTCGACGATACTGTGAACTCAATTCCAAAATTAACAATCTTAGCGTCCAAAATATCAATTGTATCACTAATCATTTTATATTCACCAAGCCATGTTTTTAAATTTTCTTTTAAAACATTATTTGCTGCTAATAGAGTTCCGTTGGGTGATTCGGAGATCACATAGGCATTCAGATTGCGCTTGAGAGAATCCTCGTCGCGAACTATCATGCAACGAGTAATCTTTCCCAAAGAAGAAGGCATATTATATATTACCGATTCATAGTCTTTCCTTGTTACGGCCCTGTTCTGTGATGAGAACTTGGCTGCAATTCTAACCTTCATCTCATCAATATCAACACCAGTAACTGAACCGACAAGGGGAGAATCGTTAAAAACCTCAACGCTGGCTTGCATATCAGATTTCTGTGTACTACTCACTATAGACTCATTTTCAAACGAGAGTTCTACAGTTCTAACTTCGTTTATCTGGCCGGCGGCCGCGTTTGACCTTGTGTTATCCAGTGAGCGATAAGTAATAAATAATGTCGTGTCAGATGGCGCAATGCCAAGACTGTCACTGTTTAATATTTTGTTGGGATCCAATAAAATACTTGAGATATAATTTTTACCATTCATCTTTAACATTAAATCCGATGGGTCGGCTATCATCTCGGAGTCAGACAAGTCATCTTGGCCGGCACCAAATCTTAAATATGTAAAGTCAGCCTCTCTTTCCACCACAAATCTTCTGGCCGCGATGAACGGTTTTAAAATGGCTTTTACTTGATCTTGAGCTACCGTTGGGTTGTCGATCTCTTTATAGACAACATCCTGTGACAGATTATCCACTTTGTAATACTCATTCCCTTCCGAGTCAAATACACTTTGGATTTCTACTACGTTGGAAGATTCTAGCCTCAGTCTTCTAAACTTTTTAAATGCCCCAATCGTGGTTGTATCTTGGCGCATAATGCCAGATACTATTTTTCCATAAGCTTTGATGGCGTATTTGGTGGGAATTCCCGTTGTAGGGTTCATAGAGTGAGCAACGACTTGGTTTGTGTTTAAACTAAAATCTACGTTTTCAGTTAAAATATAGCTAGCACCATTTGTGCCAGCAAAAGTTGATCCTGCGCGCATCATAGGAATATACCTCGTGTCAGGTCCGAGACCGGTTGAGTTTGCTGGGACAAGGACATAAATACCTAGAATGCCGGAGGCAGTCGTACTTCTTTCATATTCATATCCAAAATATCTACCAAGCTTAATTACATTACGAAATTCATTCGCACTATTTAAAAAAGATTCGTTAATTTGATAATCTGTGTAAAACGATAAAATATCAGTTGCATATGAAACTGCATCCACTACAAAAGAGCCGAAAGAAGCTTCGGAAAAATCTAAATAAGAAGTAGGGTAATATTTTCTAGCGTGACTTAAAAGATCACTTCTAACAGAATTAAACTCTCTACTAGTGTATGAGATATTCACTTTTTTATTTTTTATACTATCTTTTGACATTTAATATTCTCACTATTATTCAGTAAGCAACCAGTTGTGTTGCTGTCCTGTAAACGTTGTTCCTCGGGTTGCATAGGTCATAGCGGACGCCCCCACGTCGAGCGATACCGAAACAGGTATTGCGGCGCCCGTGGCTTTGCTTTGTGCTCTAATTTGGATCACTAGGACATGCGGAGATAACGTCGGATCATCTTTGATTGTAATAAAATCAACACTCACAATCCTCAAATAATCACGTAGATATTTATCTACCTGTTCATGGATGACCCCCTCAATCTCTCCGAGATCTAGTGTGTCGATCTGTTCAAAGAGATATTTATTTAAGCCACAGCCAAATCCGGTATCATAAATTTTGCCGGCGCTCAATAGCAAGCATTTAAGATCTTCTTCAATTGAAGTATCAATATCTGGCGCCATATCAAAACCTTCGCCTTCGACATACGCCAGCGGCATAGTTGGAGCATATCCGCTAATAACACCCATGTTTTCTTCCTCTTACTATAAATAGCTCATATTTTATTTATAACAATGTTTTGTTTTCTCAAAAATTCAAACTACAATAGTTTAGTCTTACAATCATCGCCATTGGCGTCAAATGGGCGCCGGCGACTTCTATTCCACCATTTCATCGACTGATCTAAATTTGGACCGAACATATTCTTAAGCAATTCTTTGAAATTCTTAGCTCCGCCGGCTCCTGAATCATCAGGATCTATAAAATCACGGTCATTATATAATGATACAAATAATTTTTTGACGATATTGAAACTCTTTCTGTACGGACCATCGCCCTGAATTCTGCGGAGACCGTTTTTCTCAAACTTCCCTGTGAATAGGCCGCGGTATCCAAAAAAGCCATAGGTATATAACTTCCAATCTGCATTTTTAGCATTTTCCTTTCTTCTAATGAGTTCTTTTTTCCCTTTTGCGACCTGATCGGGATCACCAGTCACTTGTAAAATGGACCACGGGAAACAAACTGAATTATATATTACTGCCATTGACGTCATCCTCTTAAGTTTAAGGATATATTCAGTCAGAACTACTAGTCCCGGCTCCTTACTGAATTCATCTCGCAAACAAGGCAAATCATAAATTCCATCCATCGAGCCATAACCTTTTAGCAAAGCTTCGTACCGATCGGTAGAACCCTCTGTTTCCCAAAATGCCGCAAGATTTTCCTTGAGGCCCTCATCATATTGTTCTTGTGAAATTTCGGTGGCTGTGGTGCCCTCTTCCTCGGCTTCAGCGGCACTAGTCCATGTATCTCCCGATTCTTCGGCCTCGTCTTCTGCGGTGATATTCAGCTGCTCTAGATCCGAGATCAAGTCCTGGTCCATTTGCATCTGTTCAAAGCCGGCTTCCGCTAAGACTTCTACGGAGGGCGCCTCAAGATCGATATCTATTAAATATCTACGAACATCGTCGATTGGTATCATCACCGCTGTGTTTTTATGATACGTCCTCGAATCAGTATCTTCAAAGATGTTATCACGTTCCCATCCTTCCGGCGGGCTTGTACCGCGTGAAGTAAGGCCTCGCTCATAAAACTTTCTCGTGAAAAATTGAGGAACCAACAAGGCCGCCTCACTTTCAGCTTTACTCGCCATCTCAGAGTCTGCTGATAAGGCATCTGAAATCATGTCATGGGCGCCCTCACCTCGTGCCTCAGAGGGGAAATAGCAGTCTCGAAGGCCGAATTCAATGCCCATTTTCCCCATTATACCAGTTGGCTCCGGAATTTCTTCAATTCCAGAAGGAATAAATCGGCCGGGGGTTGTTATCATCGTTTCTGGGGTTATCAATACCGCTGTCCTGTCGAATTGCGGCAGGCCTTGAGATGCAGCGATGGCGTCAAGGTTCGCGCCGTACTCTTCTAAAATACCAAGAGCTATCTCATATGTATACTCGAAGGTACTAAAATAATCTGAGAATTTTGCTGGTCGGATCGTTCCATCTCGTTCTGTGACCTCTTTTAGCTCGGGTGGCATTTCAGAGAAGAACTCTTTGAATGAGTTTAAGGAAACGAGGCCGCGGTATTCACTGGCGCGATTAAGGACATACTCTGGTACTTCGACATGAAATTGTGTTGGGCCCTCAGTCTTCCCTTCCTCAGCCAAGATCTCTGACCGGTCTTTAATAATTGCATATTTTTGTAGTACAAATCCCCCTTGCTTAACTTTATCAAGCAACTCTTTTATCTGTGATTTTGCATCTGAGATTAAATCGTCTTTAGCATCAATTTGGGATTCAAGGTCTTTTAAAGTTTCGCGTGGGGTCTCAAGCGATTCTTGAATCTCCGCAATGTCATTGTTGTGAGCCAGGACCTCCGGGTTCTTGAGTATTTCCATTATCTGAACCTGTTCACTTTGCCAAGAAAGTGGCGGTTCTGATTTTAATTCGTCTATTGTTTCTTTTTTGGCTTCCATCGCGGTATCGCGTTGATCTTCCAAAGTTTTAATAGTTTCCCTCTCATCATCAGCTAATGGCTCTAAAACCGACCTTTCATCTTCTAGCAAGAATATAGAGCCGTGCAGTCTGTCGTACATAGGTTGGAATGGATTAACCGTTTTTGAACCGCCTGGTTGCACAGTTTCGCGTGCCCACTCAACAGTTGAAGGGGTTGGCTCGAGTGTTACAGGGTCAGGCGTTCCGGGTGTAGTCTGGGAAGTATACTTGTAATCTTTAGATGCAAATTTAGAGTTACCCTTAAACCAATTCATGGTTGAAGCCTCTGCAACCCCAACTGTCTCAAAAAGCTGATCATATGATCTAGTGCTACCGACGCAAAGATTGTCCAGGAAATACTGAGAGATATTTTCAAATGTAAATTTAACACCCAAGACCGATTCGACGCGTTCTGAGAAGTACTGCATTTCTTCCTTGATTAATTCCAAGGCGAAGATAGAGGCCAGGTTCTCGGTCTTAGAGACAATAGATAAGTTCCTTTGCCGTCTTAGTTTCTTTAAAGTCCCAAACATTCCAATTTCTCCACGATCTCTTGCTGCAGCGAGGTGATGTTTGTTTCTCGGCCAAATATCATCTCTGTTCGTTTGGTGGACTGCATTTGGGTGAGCATATGACTCAATAATTTCGTTTAATTGTTCCAGGGCGCCCACTAATTGTTCTGAGACTTCGTCATCTGGGATTTCCCCTAGGACAGAGTATTTCCTGTTCCAGATCTGTACACATTGTTCCAGGAAGGCAAACCAATATTCTTGGGTAGACAATCCTCCGCCGCCCCAAAGCCAGCCGCCGGCGCTTGTCCTATCTTTAAGGCAGTATTTAATATTAGATAAAATGAATGCAGCGAATCCTTCATCGAAGTTATCATTGGATAACTTAAACGTTGTAAACGCTGAAATCGCGTTAACAAAGTGTTCTGAGATGGCTAGCCGAATTGTTGCCTTTACGGCGCCTTCCATGGCTGCAGCAGAAAATCTATTTAATATCCTAGCATATGGCTCTTCCACCAAACAACCTTCGTCGAATGATAATCTCGGGTCATCGGGTATCTTACTATTCAACTCATTGACGCGTTGTTTGATATCGTCAAGGTTTATTAAATCTGCTTTTCTGGGGCTGCAGGCATCCCACTCTGGCATTAATTTATCTAATAAGCCAAGCCAGCCATCTCTGATATATGGTTCGACATAAATCGGAGGGTTATCGTAAGAACCGCCATGGACTGCCGGATCTAACATATGTACGCGGGGATGAGGTTTGCCTTTATCGTATTCATATCTTGTTATGGGCATTATCTTCGATTTTCTTTCTGCGCGATGCATGGGTCGGAATTCGCCTTCTTTGAAGTCGCTCCTGTAATCATCATAAGATGTCCATTCATCTGTTGGTCTAGTTGGCTTTCTATTTTTTATCCCAAATTCGAAAGCACGAGGATCAATGATAGCTTTGCCGGGATCGAAACCATATAGCCATGCATCTTTATTGCTTTTTCCAAGCGGCTTCATAAATCCGTTGATTGAAGTTGTTAAAAGTGCACTGTAGTCTTCTTCTTTAAAGAATTTGTCGGAGATCTCATCGTAATCAATGTTGGGTACCTCTTCGGTGCCGTTATAATATTTTATACTCTCCTCCAGCATCGCACAGAATGCAGTGTGCATCGGAGGCTTTTTCGGGGCTTTTTCCATGATTTTTAATTCTTTTAGGTAATCAATAACTTCTGTTTTGTGTACAACTAAAAATTTATCAGTAGTATAAGCATCGACTTGGTGTGGGCCGGAGCGCGCTTCTTTATCACTCAATTTTTTAGTCTTGATTGAAGAGGCTGCATACATTTCATCTAACTCGTCAGAAGCTTTTGCACGTGAGTCAACCGTGATGAATACATCGATTTTTCCAATATCACCATCCTCACCAGGATCTAGAATATATGATTCGTCATTTTCATCATTTATCACATCAAATAATGCAGTTTGGAAGGAAAATTTTGTTGCCCAATCGCACAGGTTCTTCTTATCTTTCGTCCACGAATTTTCAAAGTTTCGATCTGTGAAAGTTAACTTTAAATCTGCTTTCTTTCTGGATGGAATGATTGTGGTCATGACATACTCTTTGTTATCTTCTGCTGCTTCATATACTTCGGCTTCTGAGTTATATATCGAGCCAGCCGTGCCGGCTTTCTCAGCCGACTGGTCGGGATCGTTTATGACCTCTTGCAACTGGGCGCCGGTCTGGAGGCAGATTGAGGCTTCGGCCAGTGAGTATTGGGCATACTGGGAAACCCCCATGGCAGTTTCTATAAACTTTTTATTGTTACTTATATATTTTTTTGTATACTTGTTGGTGAATATATTAATGGGCGTGTCTCTAAGGCCCTCGATATCATTTTCTTCTGTATTCGTCATATACACAGCAGCCTCAACATCAGTCGTTAGATTGACTTCAACGTCTACCCCTTGGGGGCTTTTGATTTCTTCTCCCAAGACTTCTGTGGCGCCGGCGGGGCTAAAATCATCAAAGATTTTCTGTAGGTGTAGGCCAATAGTCTTAGGAAGGTAGCCAGTCGACTTTTCTAATAATTTCTTTCCCTCACTTTTCGATATTTTCTTTTCACCAAAAATGCTTATTGTGGCAGATTCTTTCGTTTCTTTATCTTCAATCGAATCAATTAAATCAAGATATGATTCTACCTCTTCTCTAGAATTTACATATTTTTGCATGCCATTGACTTTTTGCATATGATCAAGGTAAGGGACACCAATCGAGTCTGACAAGATCCAATTAAAAATTCCCTTGCTACCAACCAAGTCTTCAGTATACTGAGATTCAATTGCGTCAAAGATTCTATTTATGGATTCGTCTGCTAATGCGGTGGTGGCAGGGGTTTCTCTTGGCAGTAGCGCGTTATCACCATCAGCACCAGAGTCGGCACATGGATCAACGGGGCCGGCGCCGGCTGCGCCGGTTTTCGGTTCATCAAAAACTCGTGGCAAATCTTCCGGCTTGAATAAGGGACCAGTGATGATATTAGCCAAGTCCTGGGCCATTGCGACGGTCTCAACTTGATGCTGGCGTGCTAAAGATTCAGCCTGCTCGGGGCTGCACCTGTCGCCGAAGTTGGTCTTAAGAGCTTCATAGAAGTCACCGACTTCTGCATCTGTTGCACAGAAGGACGAGTTTATTGGCCTTTCTAAGTCTTCATCTTCTAAGTTCCTTTGCAGACTTTCGATCTGCTCAAGGGCGCCGGCGGGCAAGATAGTATTGATATTTCTAAACATGTCAATCACTTGATCCGGATTCGATAGGGAGTCCCTAATAACTGGGTTGGCACTTTGTCTAGCTAGATTAGTGGCCGCGGCAATTGTATCGCGTGTGGCTTGGCCGCGGAGTAAATCGACGGCCTCTTTTGTATTTACATCACTATAAAAATCTTGAAAATAATCAACGATATCGTTAGAAGCTTGTTGATATTCTTCAGACGATGGGTCTACAAGGCTCTGCTGGCCAATATAATCTCCGGATCCAGGGGGTTGGCCGGGAGGATTCAAAGAATTTCCGGAAGCTTGGAAGATTTCAGTCAATACTCCCTCAACTTGTTCTTGATCGGGCTGTGGACCACAAAACGACTCGACTAATATTCGATATACGTCGGTCGATTCGCCGCGGATTGCATTAGCAGTAGATGTTACGGCGATATTCACACCGGTTTGCAAAAGTTTGCATATGGCATTATAAACAGATTGTAGCACCTTGATAACAATCATTATCAACAGCCGAATTGCTAAATCTATAATTTCTTTGATGGCCTGTTTCACAAGATATTTTAAAAGAGCTTTCCAAGACACCCAATCAATTGGGCGGAGGACTGGCATTATTGGAGCTTTTCCATTTCTGCAGAACTTGAAATCGAAGCCTTTCATAAAATCGAATAAAGGTGGATGGAAGAGAGGGGCACGAGGACACCTACTTAACAAAAGAGTTCTAGCGATAAGGGCGGCGCCGGGGATTCTATTCAGTTCATTTAAAAGTTCTTCCGGGGCGACCATATACACATCTATAATCGCCTCTACATAGGCTTTTAGAATTGGTGCTACAATATCGCCAGTGGTTTTTCCTAAAGGCTTATCACTTGATTGGGCTCCGCCGCCGGAGGGGTTTCCGTGGGAATCAACGCCAGAGGCATTCGACGGATCCATGGTCTTTACTATGCTTTCTTGCACTTGTTTGTTGGATCTTTCTAAAAATTGTGTGCCCTGTTCCAACTGTTTTTCGAGCTTTTCTATATCTTTTTGTGCCTTTTCGTCGATGGCATGCCGCTGGGCCGAGGATCCACCAAGATCGTCTTGGGCAGCGACCATATCCGCAAACATCTGCGCATTGATTTGTTTTATTTCAGCAATGTAATCTTTATTCAGTTGGGCTTCCGCGGCGGTCGCGGCTTCATCCATCCCTTCTTGCGAGGCCGACATTACTGCCTTCATATCTACAAAAGCCGTGATGTTTAGTTCTTTAAGCTGCTTTCTTACTTTGTCTTCGATTTCCAATTGTTTATCAACAGGCAAACCTACAAACAATTGTCCTAACGAATAGGGAGGCATTTCTTTAAGGGCAGCTTTGATCATGATCATCATCGCGTCCATGAACGATATGCCAGCCAGAAGGCATTCTAGGCCGGCCATGAGTAGTCCAAGGATCCCGCAGACCGTAAGACGGGCAAATATTTTCCGGTATAAGGTCGCGATGCCCTTGAGACCTCCGCCGGCGCCGGCAATGACAATCTGCTGCATCCACTCCGGGAGCATCTGGTCCATGATGTCACCGTCGCGAGGATAAACTCCGCATGATTTCTTTTTCCAGTCTTTGATCGCGCGTGCTTCTTTGGCTAAGTCACCGGAGCCTAAGAAGTCTTTCATGCCTTCATAGCTTTGTTTTGCGTGCTTCGCACCTTCAGGGGACCACGTGTCGTTAAAACCTGCATCCGTCAAAGCATCGTTTGCGTTTGCTAACATTTTAGCTTGGGCCGGGCTGGCTATCAGCATCTTTCGTCTTTTAAATTCTTCTTTAGCTTCCCTTTGAGCTTCTTTGGCTGCTTTTCGGGCCTCTTTGGAACTTTGTACGTAGCCTTCCGCAGATGCAACTGCTTCGGTCGCGGTACTGCGCGCGCCGCGTGCAGCCGCCAAGGCGGCGCCGTCTTCGTCATCCGCTGAGCGGTAGTCTTTGAGGAAGTCCTGATAAACTTCTTCAGCTTCTTTAGCTGCATCTTCTGCGGTCTCAAGTTCGTCTTTTGCCTCGTCGAGATTTTGTTTTGCGGTGTCTTTATCATCATCTGCTGCGCCTGATGCGGTATCGTAGGCAGATTGGTTCTCGGCAAGGCCGGTGGACTTGGCCGCTTCTTCTTTCAAGTCCTGCGCTGCGCGCGCTTCTTTTGTCATTTTGGAACGTTCTGTTCTCTTCTTATACGCTGCTTCTGCCGATTCAACAGCCACTTTTTGGTTCTTATCGATTAATTCACAGCCGAATTCTTGAAATTTATATGCAATAACATCAGGCAAACTAATAATTTGATCTAATACACAGTCAAAGAACTCGCCATATCCTTCACCCTCAAGGAAACATCCAAGGAGACTCTGTTCCGGTAATCCGGCGCCAGTGTCAACTTTAAGAGCGGGATAAGTATACAATTCAATAAAGTCTAGCCAGGGCATTGGTTCTTTAGCTCGAAGATCGTGATCAATTTCGTGTATTTTAGCTATGTAATAAGCAACAGCACGGCCGGTCATTTCTCTCAGATTTTTAAAAGCTCTTTTGTTAAGATGTCGAAAGGATCCGTCTGATTTCATTCCACCTAGCAAATCAAAATCGCACCCGTGCTTCCTAGCATATACTGCAGAGATTTTCATTTGTTCGTCAAACTGTAATTTTACTTCGTAAGCCAGTGTGTCATTATTAAACAGGCCGCCTAAGCCTTCGCCGAATTTATAGTTTGCCACATCACAAAAGTCCTGAAGCCGACTAACAAATGTTTCTAGTCGATCTCTCTGGTTTGCTCCATCATTAGAAATCAAGTATAGTGGCTTGATCGTATCGGTTCCGTAATCAATAAATAACCGAGCGCCATCGGTGTGAAACCAATACACTTGATACTTACCATATACTTCAAAAGCTGACTTTAACCTATCAACTTTTTTGTTGATATCATAAGCTTTTAATACAACTTCTTCAACTGGGCTCTTTGAATTAGCTTCGTCTTCGGGCCCAGCTTCTGGCAAGTTATCAAAGTAATGAGAAGCAATTGCAACCCTGACTCTAACTAAACTAGATCGAGATCTGGTGCCATCTAAATACCAATCGTAACCATCTTCGTAAAAACCATCGGGACTGGCGACACTATACATTGCCGAAAAGGTAGCGTCACTAACCTCTTTATTATAAAAGATCATCATCTCTCGGACCGCATGCGCTTTATATGCGTCGATCCTGTCGTGCCATATTTTGCAACCGCCGGGGTGTTTGGATGCAGTTCCGCCTCCAAATTCAACACTGCCGTCCTCTGACACTGTGCACCCTGTATCATTATAAGATACAAGCTCGGCATCTTCCATGGCTTTCATGGCACCCTCATAGTCTCCGGTGCCGCGTGTTCGGTCGCCATCGTCCAGAGAGTCCGCCACAAAATGGGTTTCGTCGCCTATCATCACGCCCAAGCTGGTTAAACCGAGATTTCTAAACGTCGAAGTGTCCTTGACAGCTTCTTCTGTTATCATCACATATTCGCAAGTAGATTCATCAAAAAATATGTTTGGGAAATCGGCCATGAGGTCAAGTTTCCAATTGAAATCAGGCTTCCACTCAGGATTGGGTATACAGCTTGGACATACTATTGCTTCTTCTTCTTCTTCCGGAATGTCACAGGGCACATCATCGGGAGCAAGTTCCTGAAATTTGCGGAAGTTAAATTCCTCAGTTTGTCCTGGCTCTACTATTCCCGTTAATCCTTCGGACTTTAGCCTTTTGTCTTTGTCGACCAGGGCTGCTGGTGCCTCGGCGGTTCGATCACTAGGGAGAGGCTCGTAGACATCGTCGCCATCTTCGTTTTCATAATTCATAATAACTCTTTATAACCTAAATAGATTAATTTGTAAAATTGTATCGACTACATACAAAATATGGACTAAATTCGTACAAGTAATTCCATTTAAAATTTAAACCGCAATTAACAGAATATTTGAAGGCAGGTATCATCGTGTTAGATATTTCATCGATAAGAGCCACCATGGTTGCACCGATCAACTCAGGTGATGGGGCGGCTATACCACTGAGTGGTACAAACGGATGAGTATGGGCCATCAAAGTAGCATTGAGTTGCAATTGTGCGGCGCAAAATGCGCTCATTACCTCGAAAGAATTTACCATTTGGTCTGACAGCTCATTTAATGCGCCAACCAAATTCACTCCGCGGGGTATTGGCTGAATCGAGTCAACTTCAATGATTGGGGGAAAGTTCCCAAGATCAATAATTTTCTCTGTTCCGTCTCCATAATTTGCTATCAGTTCAATTCCGCTAGCGGTAAATCGCTTTCCTTGTACAGAGTTCCTAATTCCAAAAGGCCCAGTACCTTTGAAATATTCTTGTGCGCCGGTTACAATTTTTATGCCTTCTCGGCCGGCGATACGTATTTGGTCTGCTTGCATTCCGATCGCTGACCGGTCTTTAAAATCAAATGTTGTAGTCTGCTTGTCGTAAGGCATCTGCATATATTCATCGATGTTGGATCTTTGAGCTAAATAAATCTTAGCGGCATCGCCGGCCCAACTTGGGGCGGCGAGGTGTTCAGCACTTGGTCCTTCGTTTGTATTCGACATCATGCCAGTGGTTATCTCGATTGCAGAAGAGTTCAAAGATCCTTCGCCACCTTGGCCACTTAAAAAGCTGCCGTTTCGATCATAACCTAAAATGATCCAAGAGTTTTGGTTATTTATTATGTATTCGCCAGGAGTATTGATTCTTCGGGGTGCGGTATCATAGATATCTTCACCGCCGACACCCTTTGCTGGATCACCCTCATTCGATCCGGGATGCCCTGCTGCCATACGTTGTCCAGGGGTGACACCAGTGGCATCAGTCGCGTCTTGTTTGTTTCCTCCGAAGATTCCGCCCATTATTTAATCCTTTTGTGTGTAGTAATTATCATGTTGTGGGGTATTTGCCACCAATTTTTTTATAATAATTGTCTCTTTCTCTATTAATACGATAACTCAACAAGGCAATGATTTTCTTCTTGATAATGCTTTGTTGACGTAATCTGCTTTTGTTACAATGCCTGGGTTTTGGGTCAAAAATTTGCTACGGCTTTTGCCTTGAGATTCGAAATGATCGGCAATGTTGAATGAATCTGGTTTACCCATTGCAACCGGGTAAAAAACAGACATAAACACATCCTGTTGGTTTTTATAGCCGCCGGGTGGCACTTTTCTTTTAAAATATTTGACCACTAGCGCCATCTGTTGCTTGAACGACTTTGTGCCTATTTCGACTTTTGCTTTGTCTTGGGTTGCTTTGCTATAATCTCTATATATGCTTTTTTTATTGTTGTTGCCATCTTTTGTATATCCTAGGGCCCTTGCTGCGTTCCACGGCATCCACTGAATTAGTCCGTTGGCTCCGGAACCCTTGTGGTTGGGATTATTTGTTTTAAAGCCGCTCTCTGCAGAAATCGAATTGGCTAACCATGCAGGATCCATATTTGGGTCGATTTCTTGGGCAGCCGTGACTATCATTGTGGCTTTATCTGGCGAGATCCCAAAGCCAACCGAGAGTTCGGGGGCCGTCCGAATCGATGGTGTACCGGTGCACTTGGAAATTGTAGAGCCGCCGGCTGTACCACCAACAGTGCTAATTCCTTGTGCCTGAGAGAAGGTGTCCAACATACTTTGGCAACTTGCGTCGATATTGAGCAATCCGTGTGCCGGGCTGATAACTTTTACTATTTTGGGAAAGAGGGCCATACCAACGTCAGGGCCACGATCATAGCTTATCTCAACAACAGTGCCCGGGGCTATCTGAGGGATAGTGACATTGGCGTCAGGAGGAATAAATGGGGCTATCGGGTGATCGTTCATCGCTTTATACACGTCGCTTTTGTTGGCTAGCAATCGAGGATTGCAGGGATCTTGTAAATGAGAATGGATCTCTGGAATTCTAAAATAGTACCATGTGTACATTTTGTTTGCTGTCATGCCGTTTACTGGAACTGCATAATCAGTACCGGGGTTTTGAAATGAGAATTTAGCAGGACCAAGAATGACAGCTTTCGGAGATGTCAACCCAACAAACAAGTCTTGTTCCAATTCTTTTTCTAAAATCTTCTTCTCTAATTCTCTGGCGTAATAAGGGTTATTTAGCTCCTCAATATCAACGTCATATGGGCTTTCGCCCTCGTATAGAGGGTTCAAGGTGCCGGGCAGGAATCTTTTAGTCATTTAGCGCGCCTCCTTACTTAAATAGGAGAATTGAAAATATTTAATATAAATCATGGTTCCATTATCCACTTCCACAGTTTCCAGTTGGCGCCACCTCGCTGTGAGCCTTGGGCTGCAGCATCTTTTCTATTTGGTTGCTCCCATTGGCCGCCGAAATCCGTTGTGTATTTATATAATTCGTCTTCAGTTCCGCCAACTCCGTGAACCTTTTTCCACTTGGCTGCGATGGCGCCGGTACGATCTACTCCGTGAGTGCAGTGAATATACGTATTACCCATGCTTAAATAATTATGAATTTGAGTCCATGCTGCCACCGGAGGGGGCCGGCGGCCTAAGCCGATATAGTACCATGTAAGCCCCAGGTCTTGGGCCCAGAGCTTTTCACATGGGTTACCGCCGTTGTGGCCACTGCAGCCCAATGATGCATCTTTAACCGCCTCTCGGCCGCCGCCTTTACATGGGCTGGGAGTAGATGAATCTTGAGCCAAGCTAACGACATGTTTGATTCCAAAGGTATTAACTAAGATCTCTAGCTGAGCTTTGCTTGATATTGTTGCCCCTCGATAATTTGGTCCACCGGTGCCTTGTGGATCCAATTGACAAAATCGATCTGGTGGTGCTGCACTTGATGCATCTTTAGGGCAATTGGCATTCTTACAAAACTTTTGTCCTTTACATGGTGGGGGGGTGACCTTGCCGGAACCAGCATAAGGAATCAATGTTTGTGGGGTACCTGGCGCTGACGTGGCGGATCCTCCCTGGTCGCCGGTTGTAGTCGATCCAACAGTCTCATAGCCGCCGGCATCGGTGGCAAATTGCTCTAAAAGAGATTCGCAACCCTGGACATTAAGTAGCCCATAAGCCCTACTAACAACTTTTACTATTTTGGGAAAAAGAGACATCCCAACATCAGGACCACGATCGTAATTAATCTCGACAACTGAGCCGGCTTGGATTTGAGTGGGGCTGTGATAACTACCGAGCGCTGGTACGTAGGGAGCTATCGGGTGATCGTGGATTGCTTTGTACGCTTCTGCTTTGTTTTCTGGCGCCAACAATCTAGGGCTGCAGGGATCTTGTAAATGAGAGTGGATCTCTGGAATTCTAAAATAGTACCATGTGTACATTTTGTTTGCTGTTGTCCCATTTACCGGAACGGCATAATCGGTGCCGGGGTTTTGAAATGAGAATTTAGCAGGACCAAGAATGACAGCTTTTGGTCGATCCAGACCCTTCATTAAATCTTGTTCTAGTTTTTTTTGAATTATGCTCTTTCTTAGCTCTTTAGCATAGTTTGGATTATTAAACTCTTCTATATCCAAACTGTGAGGACTCTCTCCTTCATAAAGAGGATTCAGAGTTCCCGGGAGGAACCTCTTGGTCACTAGTTGTTACTCCCAATAATATCAAATAAGTTATTTTTATCTTCTTCTGATAAGCTAACTTGTTCGGTTTTTTCTTTCTGAGTAATACTGATAATTTTTACAAGCTGCTCGTTCGATCGCTGTAGCGTCTCAATATGTTTTGCTGCAACTGGAGAGAGTGCCCTATTATTATCAGGATCAGCGGCAATTTGATTTGCTATTTCGTTTAAGAACTCAGTAGCTATTTTTCTATCACTACGAATGTTTCCAAGAGCTTCATCCAGCAGGACGTCCAAGTTTTTATTTCCCATTTTATATGTCTCCGTTTTCCCATTGATATTTAAATGCCCGGTACCTTTTCTTGAATTTAGTAAGGTTTGACACGATTTGTTTTGTGTTTAGGCCAGTAATTTCTCGTAGGTATAAGTAAATAGCTTTTTTATTAAAAATCTCAATACGGTCTTTTGATTCGAACAAGATTATTATAGCGTTATAAACCTTCTTCTCATTTTCTTTCATGTTATTTGAATCCCAAGATTTAATTTCCCCGTAAAAGGAGTCCCAAAATTCTTGTTCGATTTTATCGGTTAACCACGACTCATTTGTCGATAGAAATTCTTCTTCGTATCGTTTAGGAATATTGTCATAATCAACTTCACGTTTGTTGCGTTTTTGTTGTTTTTTAACCTTGTGGATAAACCAGTTCTTTGTGATAACCGAAAAATAAGAAAAGGCCTTTGAGCCCTTATTTGGATCGTATTTATCTAATACGGTCATCAGCCAAACCTTACACTCATCTCTCAATGAATCGATATTTGGCAAAGTAGTAAACTTATAAGTAAATACTATTTTATCAACCATTTCATTGAAAGCTGGTTCTAGATATTTAACATATAAATCTGTTCTTTCTTTAACACAAATTGTATTGCAATAACTTACAACAGCATCTTCATGATCTTGCGTAAAGTAATATCTTCTATTTCCCGTCGTGCGGCGCCGACGACGGACTTTCTTCGGTGCTGCCGCGGCCGCTGTCGATTTCTGTTTCGTCAAAATTAAATTCCTCTTGTTCCTCTTCAATTTCTGTCTCTGTTTCTGTCAGAGAATATATGTATTCAAACGTTTCTAACTGTTCATTAAACGATATTGCGTGTTCCAATAGATAGGATAATGTTTGATCACCATAAAACGTTTCTAATTCATATACTTTCTTTAAGTGAGTAGCAAAGCTATTTGTCATGTCTTGTAAATCTCCGATTTCTTCTGAAACGGATAAAAGTCTAGCCAGTACTGCGCGCAAATATACAAGCATTCCAACATTAATAATGATAGAGACTGATAATATTAATGATAAAGTTATTTCTAATTTACTCATAGTTTTCCTTCTTTGCTTCTTTTTGAAGTTCTTTTAAAACTTCCTTGTTTGATTCGATATATTCATTGGTCAAATCACCAACTTTTTGTTTGTCTTTGTATTTAACTTTTGTTACAAATGAGCTGTTTAGCGATTTGGATATAGTTGTGGCGCCACAATTTATGCACTCTTCTTGTTTTTCTTCCCACTGGTGCATAACAGTAAATTCTCTCATACAAGTGTGACACATATATAGGTATCGCGGCATAATCTACTTAACCATTTTAAGCAGATCTTTCTCTGTAACTTCACTATCGTCAGTAAATCGCACAGTTGGGGGATTTACAATATGTAAACCCTCTTCTCCGTCCTTTAGATCGAATCCTTTAAGAATTGGAACGATATCTAATTGATTTAATAAAGACTCCTGAAGGGCCAGCATAATAGCCCCTAAAGCTTGATTTGATAATTTCATTTTTTACTCCTTTTTTGTTACCGCGCGGCCTTGCAATTGTTCCCAATCTTTTTCCGGTCGCACTTCTAAATTTTTTTGCCAAACTGATTCTAATACTGTGGGCGTTACATCTAATTGTTTGGCGAAATGTATTAACGCATTTAAATCTTTGGGAAAGCAAGAACCTCCGAATCCACCCTTTCCATCGGGGCCCGGGCTGGAGAAATGGGTCCTTCCAATCCGAGAATCGTATAAAGCATATTCGACTACTTTGTCGTAATCTACCTCAATCTGATCACATATTTGTTTAAATTCATTGGCAAAACTAACCTTTGTGGCTAAAAAACAATTAGTAAAATATTTAACTGATTCTGCTGTCCGCGAACCGGTCTTTACTATTATTGATTCCTGAAAGGCTTTTCTGTATAAGTTTTTTACAATCGTTGAGGCCGGCCTTGGGCCGCCTATAATTATTCTATTTTGATTTTTAAAATCTTCTATAAAGTTTACTTCAGTCAAAAACTCTGGATTAAATACTACTTGCGCATTCTCGCATTGTTCATTTAATGAAGCAGTCGTGCCCGGTGGTATTGTTGATTTTATCACAACCACATTGTCACAATTATATCTATCAATCTTCAGGACTGTATCTTTAACAATAGAGATGTCACAACTACCGTCATCTCTCATTGGGGTTGGTAAGCAAACAAAAATTACTCCAGACCTAAGACACAGTTCCATTAAATCTTTACAACTGGATTTTTCGGATACATATTTGTCGTATGTATGGACTTTCATAAATTTAGACATGCCTTCTTTTATGGCAGTGCCTACAAATCCTTGCCCAACGATTCCGATATCATCCAAGTTCATTTTTCAACCTCGCGAAACAATCTCTTATACCATCTCTGATATTTATTATAGCACACCATCCAATACTTTTTAAGGGTTCAATGTTTGCTTTGGTTGTAAAGACGTCGCCAGCACGTGGAGAAACATAATTGAAAGTTACATTTGGGAATTCTTCGAGGATGATGTCCTTAATTCCGTTTAAAGAGATGTTGTCTCCTGTTCCAATTTCGTAAACGATACCATTAAACTTTTCTTTATGGTTCATGCAGAAAATATTGGCTCTCACAACATCTGCAACATTAACCATATCGCGGGATTGTCTCCCATCGCCCGTGATATAGGGGTCGGTGCCTTCTCTAATCGAATACATCCAGTTAGATACCGCGGTTGCATAGGGTCCGTGTATGTCTTGGTCATGAGAATATACATTAAAGTACCTCAGACTGACTGTATCTACACCGTATAATCTGGCATATAATCCTGTTTCCAATTCCGTTACATATTTTTGGAGGGCGTAGGGACTCTCCGGTCCGCCGCCATTTCCCTGGATAGAAGACGAACTTGAATAGATTACTCTTTTAACAGATCCAACTTTTCTAGCGAAGTTAAGAAGAATTGTGCCGGCAAGAATATTATTCTCATTAGTTTCTACCGGATATTCGACACTATATCCAACTCTTGGCCAGCAAGCCATATGAAAAATGTACTCTGGCTGAAAATTATAGTAATGTGGGTGAAATTTCCCGTCAGTACTTTCCCTTAATTCTTTAATTATATCATGGGAGATCTCATCGTTAAGATCTATACCCATTACGTCGTGACCCTCAGCCTCTAAGGCTTCGAATAATCGAGATCCTATGTATCCTTTATGTCCAGTAACTAAACAGCGCGCCATATCATTATATCCCTAGTTGCTCCCCAATCCAACTGTAAGTTTTCTCTACCCCTTCAATCAGAGGTTGTGAAACTTCCCAGCCTATCTTTTCCTTATATAAAGTATTATCGGAGTTTCTTCCTCTAACTCCTTCTGGTCCTGGAATATGATTTTTATTGATTGTTTTTCCAGCAATGCCTGCGATCATATCGATAAAGTCATTGATACTGATCATCTCTTCAGAACCAATATTGACTGGGCCGGTGAAGTCTGATTGCATTAGGCGATGAACTGCATCGACACATTCATCAACATATAAGAAGGAACGTGTCTGAAGGCCATCTCCCCACACGTCGATGGTGCCGCCGTCTTCGCATACTGCTACCTTCCTACAGAGGGCTGCAGGCGCCTTCTCTCGGCCTCCTTGCCATGTTCCTTGAGGGCCAAAGATGTTGTGAAACCTGGCAATCCTAATTTGTAGGCCATGATTCCGCATAAATGCCAGGAATAGGCGCTCACTAAATAGCTTTTCCCAACCATATTCGCTATCGGGGTTTGCTGGATAGGCAGAGTCCTCTGTACAATTGGGGTTATCTGGATCTAATTGATTATGTTCGGGATACATACACGCAGATGATGAATAAAATACCTTACCAACTTTGTTTTTGACTTTGACGGCTTCTTTGGCAATATTTAGGTTAATCAGTGCCGAATTATGCATAATATCTGCATCATTTTCACCAGTAAACACAAATCCAGCGCCTCCCATGTCGGCTGCTAGCTGATAGATTTCATCCAGCCACCAGTCTTCGTCACCAGAATCTGCCTCCAGGACAGATTGAACCACATTAATGTCCCTAAGATCACCAATAGTAAATTTATCTGCCATTGCCGCTACATCCTGATATTCATTATATTTTAAGTCCACCCCGTGGACCCAATATCCCTTTTCTTTTAGATACTTAACAAGATGGCCTCCAATAAAACCACCAGCACCACATACTAAAGCTCTTTTCATTTTTTCTCCTAAATTATATTTTTGTATTTACTTAAATTGTGCATTGAGTTACGACAGCCGGAGCCGTGATTGACATGACCACTCCAGATCTCAGTAACCCAAGAAAAATCTTCATTAAAATTTTCGATTTCTTTAAAAAACGAATCGAAGTTCACTTCGCCTTCGCCAATTTGAACGCCTTCCCCGTCGATCCCAGTCGCATCAGATAAGTGGAAGTGGGAGACTAGTGGGAGGACTCGTCTTGTATATTCTTCTAAAGAAGTATTAGAGTGGTGACAATGTAATGCAGCGTGGCAAATATCATAAGTCATCTTAAAGTTGAAATGATTGCAAAAGTCAATCATGTCAGATGCAAACATAAACCCATATTGAAACCATTGACCCCCCAAATACCAGGGTCTAGGTGGTAAGTTTTCGGGAAGGATATCAATATCATCACTATTAAATCTTAATTTCTTAAAATTGTCTACCGATCTTTCCATCATAAGTTCGGTATTGTTTTCTTTAATAACTTGGTCTAACGACATACCACCCAAGTGTACCACAAATTTTGGCTTTTTTAAGGGGAAGTTCTTAGAAATGGCAAGAGTTTTATCGATGGCCTGCTGAAGAAGGTAGATAGAGCCCTCAACAATCTCTGGATCGTCCGAACAAATGTCTACCAGTTTACGATCAAATATCTCGGGTGCATGTACAACCAACTGGCTTTCATTGGAGAAACCCTTAAAGTCTATATCCATGTCTCGTTGAGAACAATGGAATTCTACTACCGGAGAATTAATCGTTTTGTATTCTTCAAAGTCGTGGAATCGACATTTGATTCCCCAGCGCTTTGAAAACTGAGGAAGCTTCCAATCTTTAACTAAGATTATTTCTTCAAAATGGTGTGAGGTCAGAAAGCTATCTTTATCTACCTTACATTTCAATTCTTTTCCATAAAAACTCTGAACTTGATGTAAATGGATACCTTTCCCGGGAGAGGTAAAATAAATATCGTCCTCTGTTAATATATGGCCCGGAAGTAAGTCTACTTTGGCGTACGCTGATTTCGCGAAGGTTTCTTTTGCAAGTTTTTCTGCTTGATTTACTACCTTATTTTTGCCGAGAGCTAGCTGAAGAGACCTGAGATGGGTCACCATTTCATTAAACTCTTCCGGCAGCATTGATGCTTTGTGATCAGGGCCTGTTTGAGTTCTATCAAATGTAATATGCTTTTCTACTATCCTTGCCCCTAGGGTTGCGGCAGCCACAGGAATGAATGTGCCTCGCTCGTGTCCCGAATAACCTATTAGGTTATGCATTGAATTTAACTTTGGTAAGAATTCCAGATTAATAGCTTCATAAGGAGTGGGATAAGTCGAATTGGCCAACAACATAAAAAAATCATTTTTACCAAAAGTTCTAAACTCGGATATTGCTGATTGAATCTCTTTTTCACTCCACATACCGGTTGAAATTATCATTGGTTTGTCGAAAGAAAAACACTTTTCAATTAATTCATAGTTGATCATGTCGGCAGAACCGATCTTGAAGGCAGTAACTCCCAAATCGTTACAGAATTGGGCGGACTCTAAATCAAACGGAGTTATGATTAATTCTAAATTAAGTTTGTCACATTCATTTTTAATATCGCGATAATCCTGATCTGATAATTCGACTTCTTGTAGAATTGGTATCAAGTATTCGAAGGTCCACTCAGCACTATTTGGGTCATCTAAGATCTTTTGTGTATAAAGATTCTCCAGCTTTCTCTTTTGGAATTTTACTGCGTCGACGCCGGTGTCGTGTGCAGCCTGGATAAGTTTTAATGCTTCACTTAAGTTGCCGTTGTGGTTGATTCCAATCTCGGCTATTATATAGGTATATCGATAATCGGAAGACAGCTTAATATTATCTATGTGCCTCTCAAGTTTCATTATCTAATTTCCTTCTTAATCAACTTAATATCATTTTCTACCATCTTTTTAACAAGCTCGTCGATGCTAGTCTTTGACTCCCAATTTAATACTTCTTTGGCCTTCGATGCATCGCCGCGCAAAATATCTACTTCTGCAGGGCGCATATACCTTGGATCTTGAACAATATATTTTTCCCAATCGCCAATACCAACATTATCAAAAGCCAATGTCAAAAAGTCTCTAACGCTATAACAGTTTCCTGTTGAAACAATAAAGTCTCCAACCTTGTTATTGAAGAAATAATCCTCATCTTGCTGCAGCATCAACCACATGGCTTCTACATAGTCCGGAGCATAGCCCCAGTCTCTCTTCGCATCCAGATTTCCCAAACTAATTGTTTCCTGCAACCCTAAATGTATTCGGGCGACACCATCGGTTATCTTTCGCGTTACAAACTCAATGCCCCGGCGCTCGGATTCATGGTTAAAAAGAATCCCATTACAAGCAAACATACCATATGATTCTCTAAAATTCTTAGTAATCCAATGAGCATACAGTTTGGAAACAGCATATGGGCTCCTGGGATAAAAGGGGGTAAGCTCATTCTGCGGTGTTTCAACAACTTTCCCAAACATCTCAGAGGTGCTTGCTTGATAAAATCTAATTTTCTTATTATGAACAAGTATCGACTCCAACATGTATAGAGTGCCCAAAGAGTTTACTTTGGTGGTTTGTTCAGAAAGTTGCCAGCTTGAGCCAACAAAGGACTGAGCTGCTAGATTGTAAACTTCGTCGGGATTAGAGATGTATAGCGCGCGCTGGAGGGAACCTTTATCGGTCATATCTCCAGTTATATACCGGATCTTATCTTCAATATGGCTTGTGTTTCTTCTATTTACACTGGAAGATCTTCTTTCTAACCCATACACCGCATAATCTTTCTCAAGCAGCAGATCTGCCAAGTGGCTGCCATCCATGCCATTAACGCCGGTAATTAAAGCTCTCTTTTTCGTCATTGTTTATTCATTTCCTCTTTAGAAATATTTGTAAATTGTTCCAGATAGTCAACATCAACCTTATGCTTTTTAAGTTTATAAAAGTAGGTATTTTTATCAAACATTAAATCATGTAAATCATCAACGATATCAGGTGTATAGCATGCGACAAACATACTAAGTCTCAAACAGCTTGGATAATCTTGTCTTCTATAAAAGTTATGCTTTATTGCCAGCTCTGCTTTATTGTTTTCTTTTTCATGAAAACATAAGTAGGGGTGTTCTTCAACTTCCTCACAGCAAACTAAAGATTTTTCCTTTATTTCAGTATAACGGCTGTAAATATCCTTGATGTCTTTCCATGTTCTCTCGGGATAAGTTAAGTATAACAAGATTATATCATCATTGCAAGTAATATTTTGAATTTTAATAAAATGATTCAAGACTTGCTTCATAGAAGTTTTGTCTTGAGCCAATTCTTTTGGCCTGTCTACTATATTTATCTTTCTTTCTTTCGCTAGTTCTTTTATATATTCATCGTCAGTTGACACATATATTTTAGATTTAAATTCTTCAGGAATTGCATCTATTGTGTATTCAAAAAGTTTCCTATTTTTTAATGGGAAACCTTTTGAGCCTTTTCTGGCGGGAATAAGAAAATAACAATTTTCAAAATTCACTACATCTCCAATATTTTCTCTATTTCATCATTGTCAACATGTTCTCTAGCTTCCAAAAAAGTATCGAGAGGCATGTCGCTAAAATTGACCATTTCGCCATTAAGCGAATTTAGGACCTTTGTGGCATCATCCAATTCCAAAACATATTTATGGAAGTTTTCGTCGCAGACTGGCTTTCCAAAATTATCAAAACTAATATTAAAATGTTTCTTCAGTTGAGGCCCCACCACGTCCCACATAGCAGTACCTGGGTATGCTGTGGCTGTAAACATCTTTCTGTTAACTGCAGCTAGCGCATTCTTGTGTTCTTCCGTGCCGGCAGGATGGAAACTTGACCAATATTCTTGCTGCCATAAAATAAATGCGGTGCTAATCTTCAGATCTTGTAATTCTTCGCCGGGGTATCCCATGATCCATGTACAATTTGGATGAATTCCTGTTTCGTGGCAATTCCTAATTGCGTTTGTCATTGTTATAGGAACTTCATATTTTTTACCATTGACTGTTACTTCTTCAAGGCCATTTCTTAAGATGAAGCCGCCCTTATTCATGAAAGTTAACACACGCTCAGAGGCGGATTCCGCTCCAAATCCAATGTATACACATCCCGATTCTGCCATCGGTTTTAATCTTGCATCAGCTTCATCCATTCTGGTGTGGGTGCCCCACCTAACTTGGTCAAGGCCGTATTCCTTAAATACTGGGACCATACGGTTGATTCTACGCTTGTCGACGGCAAAATTGTCGTCCGGGAATCCAATAAAGTCTAAATTATAATCGTCTACATAGCCGCGGATCTGTTTGGCTATATGTTCGCTAGTGCGCATACCGTAGTTGCGTTCGCCTTGGGCGCCTCGATAGCAAAAGGCGCATGAGTAAGGGCAGCCGCGGCTGCTCACACTAGTTAGACTCCTGTTCATTGTGAACGAGGTGGCGGAGCTGTTGTTAGCTGCCAAACCCCAAACAGGAATATTGATATAATCTTCCAATACATTGTGACCGTACGGATCGCTAATCAACAAGTCAAAAGCCGGATAGGGAATCGCGTCCAAGTCTTTTGGTCGGTCTCCCTCATACTGGAATCTTATTTTGCCTTCAAACTCACCTATGCAATAATTTGATAGTTTACTTATTTTATAAGCTTTGGAAGCTCCATATTCTCTAATTTGTTTTGCGTCATTAAGGATAGACAAAATGACGTCATCCCCTTCGGAGCGGGCCACAGCGTCTAATTCCGGAATCCATTTGAATAAACCTCTTCTGATTTCAGTCGCCAATCCATTTCCAGATACAATAAAAGTGTCAGGTAGATGACGCCGGACCATTTTGGCGATCTCTTCTTGCCACTTGAGAGTGGTTATCATTCCAGAAAAAGCGACTACGTCTTGCTGGCCGGCCTTGTTGAGATGCTGCAATATCATCTCTTCTGTCTCTTTCAGTGTTAGATAGCGGCCGTTTACCAGGCCCTGATTTATTGCTGCTTCATCTTTGACCCTGTATGCGTTTAAATCCAGGATATATGGTTCAGCACCATACATCCTACAGATTGCCGCAAGTATTGCCGGACCTTCTGGTGGCACATTCGGGGCTGCCGTCTCTCTTAATGGCATGTTAATAAAAGTTATTTTCATACCAGAGAAACTTTGTGAACTAAAGTTCTTTGTTAATTCGTAAGGGTGCAAGATTTGAGTCATACGTTATATTATATCCTATTGTGACCTAAGTGTCAATATCTAACTAGTAATAAGTCTTATTTGCCTGGTCCGCGAAGACCTTGCTATAAGTGATATTCTTGCTTTTTAGATCTAATTCGGCGGTAGTGTAGAATTCAAACTTCTTTTCAGGGAAAAATTCACTTAAATAATCATCCCATAGTACTTTCATGTGCTCACCTTCGTACTTTACTCGTAAATCCCACCACTCAGGGCTAAGATAGGGCGGTGGATTGGTATACCATTTTTTGTTTATCTTGAGATTATCATAAAAATCTAATCCATAATAAATTATATGTTCAGCATTCAACCTTAATATTGCATATAATGTTCCGTAAAAACTGCAATTGCAGACCAATTTTTCTTTATACACCGGAAGCACATACTGTTCAGCCTCTTCTGGCATGTGTTCGATCAGCCGGCCATTATATGTCCGCATTTCTTTTTCGTTTTTGCCTTTTGGGCCCCGCCAAGCATATAAATAAGGTTCATCCTCAGCGATGAACGGCAGATGGCCTATATTATTTAAGGTGCCACCCTCGTGATGTTTACGTTGTGCGTCCTTATGCTCTTGCCACAAGTCCCAATCTGGAGATAGCCTGTTTGTTAGGCACGACTTGATATTAATTTTCTCAAGCACACCCGGAACAAACCCGGATTGATTTATATTACACATTACATAAATGTTTTTGTCTTTTAACTTATCGTACGACTCTTGATCTTGTAGAGTCTTTTCGTGATTATTCATCAAGATAACATCTTCTATGTCGTTGATGTTAGACGACTTAAATGTATTAAGTGATGGACCTCTACCAAGAATTAATACTTTTTTCATTTATAATTCTCTATGTTGTCGCTGCATATTCCGTAACACGAACTTAAGTCACCCTCATATCCATATTCAGGCATAACACATACCGAGCCTTCTACTAATTTTTTTCTTGGAAACGTCCATATATATCCTCTGGATGTAAGTGTTACATCATCTTGCTGATGAAAAAAGCAATGAACATTATTTTCTAATAAATATTTTAAGGCTTCAACGTTTTTGCAGTGACACCATATCTTATCATTTCTTAGAAACTTCACGGATGTTTCATACAAAGGTTTGTTGTGCCCCAGGAATAGTTGGTCATCAACCAGCCAAACATCAACTTCGACTGAGTAGCCGGAGTCTATTGCTTCCAGTATGTAGTCTGGTGAGTTCTCTCGTTCTGGCTGCTTGCCATTGATGTTACCCCTGTGGGCTAATAGAAGCTGCATATTCTGCTCTCTTGTTCTCCAGTAATTCCCTTGTGTTGTGTCTCTTTTTAACTTTATCGAGTATAATACTCTCATCCAGGAAGGCCTCATAAAACCATCTAACTAGTGGTGTGTCTGATGTTACTTTCCCCGGGGTACCAGTCCATTCCCGTTTAAATATATATTCTAATTTTTCATTTAATCCAGTTTCAATCAGGTGCCTTCTTGCTAACTCATGATTACTGTCAATATGGGGCTTGTATTCTTGTTTTTCTAAATTATCGAATAGACTTGAAAATTTCATAATATTTTCTTGGTTGGCGAAAAACCACAAATCGTTTATATGATTTAATCCATTAATGTGTAGGCCGGGCGGGCCTTGAGCATAAAACTTTTCCGGATCATAATCTTTAAAAACGAAATCAACCAAAAATGCTATATCGAATCTTGTCAATAAAACATAATCATATTGTCTACCGCTTTCTTTAAGCAAATTTAAAACGTTTTGTGTTGACTTCCAGCGACAATAAATAGCCTGTTTCCGGTTCAGAGAGTGGCCGGTCGGCGGTGTCCAAGTTGGATCTTTCATTGATTTCTTAGCTATTTCTCTCAGATCTGCCTTTGTTGGAAACTGGGGCTGGACTTCGGCGATCATAGCAACCGGGTTATATAATTCTCTTAAATCTTCTTCCCACTCTGTAGACCATGTGTGGATAAAGGTGTCAACTTCGTCATTTGTGTCCATGACATGTCTCCTAAAATGTTCATGGCCAGCTGCTGGTGAAACCACAATAGGACCTTTTCCGTATTTATCGCTTGTCCCGACAAGACCATGTAAACATAATGCTATTTTCATAATCTCTCCTTAGCCGTTATCCAAATAATACTTCAAATCTTCAGGAGTTCCAATCCCCCACATTTTATGAACGTAAAAGGGAATTAGAGTTTTTCCGTCTTGAATCAGTTCATTATAAACTGGTGCAATATAGAACTCTCCATTAACTCGGATATCTTTTTCTATCATTTGCTTGGCATATTTAACAAAATCAGATCCTCGGCGGTACCAGTATATCCCACAAGTTGCAATATTAGAAATTGGTCGCTTTTCTGCCACCTCAGTTACAAAACCGCGGGAATTTGTCTTCACGAATGACCATTTAGGGTGTACTGCGTTGAAAGCAAAGACCATAGAATCTACATTAGTTAAGCTCTTAAGCGTTACAAAATTTTCTGACTCATATTCTATAATTTGATCAGAATTTGCTATCAAAAGGCTCTCGTCATTATCAATATATTCTTCAGCTAGAAGCGCTGTGCAGGCCGCACCTTCTGTTAGGTCATCGACCAATACATATTTAAAGCGCCCGTTAGTTATCTTATCTAAAGTATCAATGAGCCCAGAGTATTTTTCTACATGTTCTTTCCTGACAAGGAAAATATATTCACAATCAAAGTCTAAATTTCCAACTACTGCTTGGATCATCGCTTTACCACGAACATTGATTAGCGGCTTGGGAAAAGTATACCCTTCCTTAGCAAACCTGCTGCCTTCTCCGGCCATTGGGATTAAAATTTTCATTATTTATCTTCCTTTATATTTTTAAGGTGAATTATCAACTGAGATTCATCTTCTGTGGGGTATATTTCTGCACCAATATTAAACTTTTTTATTAGTTCTTGTATTTTATTAATTGAAACTGACCGCCAGTCTGCGTTCCCCGACAGTAATCCAAAGTCACATAGGTCATCAACAATAATAATATCATTAAAAAAGCCATTTAATCTTCTTTCTTTAAGAATAATCTCTATTTCGAACAATATTGGAGGGTCATAGCCTTCGTGTTTGGCGCAATCATCTGAAGCTGAATAATGAGCATCTAAAAAAAATATAGCTGGTTCATTATAAAATTCAGAAAATATCTCTGGTAGTTTTTTTATTGAAGAGCCGTGAAATAATTTGACGTTTTTGTCTTTTTTAAACTTTGTTACGCAGTGTTCATAATACTTAGAACTTAATTCTATGGAATAACAAGTTTTAAAAATTTTCTTTGCTTCTTCTAGCGTAGCACCTTTGTGGGAGCCGGTTTCAATAAAAGTATCAATATTCATAGTTTTGTTTAAAATTTTCGAATGCCTATCTAATATCTCGTCTATTTTCTCTTGATTTATTTTATACAAGGTTGTCATCAAAGTAATCCTCAAAAAGTTTTATATTTACATCATCAGCATTGGTAACCTCTATGACATTGCACCCGGATGCTTTTGCTGCAGCGATTCCCTTTGGTGAATCTTCTACTATTATAACATTGTTTTTGTTAACGTTAAATTTCTCAATTAAAAAAAGATATCCATCGGGCGCGGGCTTACTGTTCTCTACATCTTCATTGGTGACTAAATAGTCTAAATGCTCCAATACGCCGGTCTTGTCTAACATCAAGATAGCGGTCTGGCGGATACTGTTAGTAAAACACGCTATATGATAACCCCTCAGTCTAAGCTCATAGATCATTTCAACTTTTTCTCTTCTATATACAGCCGATTTTTCTATTGTTTCTATTGTAACTTTCTGTTTTCTGTCGTATACTTTCTGATGATCGGCCTCTTTTAGAACACCCATCTTCGTCAATTTTTGTAACTTAACTTTAGTCGGAATGCCATTAAAAGTAGAGTAGTGATCTTCGAGACTGATTTCATAATCACATATTTCTTTTAACGCTTGATTCAGAGCAGCACGATGCCATTCGCATGCGTCTACTAAGACGCCATCTAAATCAAAAACGACAAGCTTATTCATTTTATTCCATATTGTTTAAAATATAAGTCGTCAGCTCCACCCCATGAAAACCAACCGGGAAAGTTGGTTGAACCTAAGTTTCTTCTTTGGTGTTCGGCCTTCGCGATCTTCCATGGACTAAAAATTCCAACTCTTTTGGCGCCACTGAGAGTGGCTGCCCACCAAGAAAATGTGCTATTAAACACTATAACTTGATCGAAGCTACGCAATAGATTGAAATCATTCATAAAACTGCCGCGGAGGCCACCAGAACCCTTAATTGTGTCAGCGTTAGTGCAGTGAACAATTGGTTGTAAGTCGGACAAGCCATCGACCAAGTGATTAATATAGTCTAGCGACTGTTCTGCTTCCACCCATGGAGAATTTGAGGGAGGATTCGGACCTACTCTTATTTCACTTCTAAGTTTTTCAATATCAGCTAAATTGTACTCGGACCACTTAGGTGCATCAGTAACAATATGAAGTCGCTCATACTGAAAACCGTTTATGGCGTTTTTAAAAGCTTCGGAGGATATATGATTTTTGTTGTGGCTAACTTGAATTAATCGATTTTGAAGTCTTAGGTGTAAGATTAAGTCAGTTTTATTTGTAATGCCAGGGTGTTTAAACCACCCTCTAACCTGATCTAGAAACAACTCGAAGATCTTATAGTCTTCAAAATATCCATTCACGGCAACATTACAATTCTCAAGATTCTGTGTGAAGAACACCTTCTTATAGTTTGTGTCGTTAACAACAATAGTTGGTAACCCCTTATCTACATTGGCGTTAGACTCTTCAATCCCCATTTCAGGAATTGCTCGATGCTGTAACTGCAAATTGTTTTTTTCTGCTAGTAACCTAGCATAGCAATATTGGAAAAGGTTGTTTCCAAATCCAATAGTAAAATTAACCCCTAGGGTACCTCGATTAGACATAATTAAATAAATCTCCGTATGTGTTTTTTAATATTTGTGTTACTTCTTCTGATTCTTGGATAGTAACTTGAATTCCTTGTTTAGCCAACTGAACTGCATATTCTAATTGTTGGGATTCTTCCAAAATTACAGTTCCTTTCTTATATGTGACTGAATCAGTAAAATATTCTGTTTTTCCAGATTGAATATAAAAGCTTACTTGATGATGCAAGTGTAAATTGTTAATTTGATTCGATGCTTCGCACATATGCGACGGCATGTTGTTGTTTTTAGCTAGTCGTATGAAAGCTCTAGTATCTCTAGGGAAGCAAGGACCGCCCCAACCAAAGCCATATCTAAAAAATTTATTATTAATTCTGCTATCATTTCCAACCGCACTTAAAACCTTGTCTGGATCTGCACCAATTTGAGTAGCTAAATCTCCCACCATATTGGCAAAGGATATCTTACAAGTTAAATAGCAGTTTAACGAAACTTTTGTCAATTCTGCGCTTAAACGATCCATAACGTGGATAGACGGATTATTTGTGCACATAGTTTGATAAGTCTCAGATATCTGTTGAGCTAATTCCTCAGAATCGCTACCAATATAAACACAATCGGGTTCTGACTGGTTTGTCAATATCGTTCCTTGTGCAATAGTTTCAGGATTAAATGATACTTCCCAATTAAGATCTTTCAATCTTTGGTATACAGTATCAGAGTATCCGGGATTAACGTTGGTACAAATTACCAAATGCTTGGTTTTCTCTTGCTTACCTATGGATATTAAATTATCTACCACAGAATCGACCTGTGTTACGTCGTAACGGCCGTCAGGCTCTGAATAGGAGGCTACTGTGACAAACACTATTTGCGCGTGTTCTACGGTCGCTGAGAGGCTTGTGGTGGCTGCAAAGTATTGGCTGTCCTTTAGCCTTTCATTGACGCCTGGTTCAAAAGAATAAAAACTCTTGTCATTTATGCTATTAACATAATTGGGATTTATATCGCACCCAATCACATTATAACCAGCATTCTCTAGGGTCAAGCAAAAACAAAGGCCTAAACGGCCTATTCCAATGACAGATATATTACTCATCAGCCCCCCATGTAAATATTGGGTGCTGCTTTTTGCAAAGGTCTACATCAAAAACTTTAAAATTAGGATAATCTTTGATAATTGATTTGGTTCTGTCTCTTCTTTCAACTGAATTGTTATGAGTTATATAACCTCTTTTTGATTTTGATAGAATCTTGTCAATATAAACGTCTTGTGTATCATAATTGCATTCGGAAAACGCATAATTACTGATGACCAAATCAATTTTAATATCATCTAGGAATTCTAGTTGATCTGGCGTCAGTACATGAAAATTATTTAACGAGTGTTCTTTCTTGCAATACCTCAGCGCTAATTGAGCGGGCCCGTGGAGATCTATATCATAATAGTTTTTAAAGTTATATTGTTTAGAAACGACCAACGGTAGGCCACCATAGCCGGCACCTATTTCTACAATATTCATGTTATCTAAGGGGCCAAACAAAGTTTTTAAATCAGATAGCACCTTTATGTATCTGGCGGTCGTTGGGGACATCAGCAATCTGATATCATCGAGTTTATGCATAATATAGGTACTCTTTTCTGGGTTACCGTGTAGGTCATTTATTAGAAATTTTTGTATGCCTTTTAATAAATCAAAATTGTTCTCTTCAACATTCAATAGATAGTCGCCACCAAGGGCGCCGGGGACATGTTCAAGAATATATCCATAAGAACTCTGTTGTTTAAAATTTTTAAAAACACCATCATAACTAGATGCCGCCAGGCAGCCGGCTAGATATTGTTCTACCATATTTTCAGAGCAGCGCCAGCCATAATATTCCTCTTTTTTAAAGCTGCGTTTGATTTCGGCGACTTTAGACATTTTTTGTAATCTCCTTTAAAAAGCTTAAGTATTTCTTAGAACACTTTACCATAGATATGTCAGAATTAAAATTGTTAGATATTTTTTTATCAAAATCCAGCTTAGGTAGGTTCTGAGACTCAATGAATGAAAAATCCCAATCGTAGTCCTCAATAACTATCGCGTCCGTTCCAGCAATCTCTTTTGTTCCACCAGAAGAGCTACAAATTATTTTGGCACCGCAGGCCCGGGCATCAATTACTACATTTGGACAATGATCTAAATAAGCTAAATGAATAAAATATTTTGACGCCTTGAATACTCCCAGCAGTTGGCTAACTTCTATGTTTCCAACATAAAAAACCCTCGGATGTTCTATCACGTAATCAGGATCTGTGCCGGCGACTATTAAACAATCATTTGGTTCTGAAAAATCTAGAAAATACTGTATATTTTGTTTCAATCTCTTGAAGTTATGCCACCCTGCAGCGCATGACCATATATTATCAAACTCTTTTGCGAAATCAAAGATATAGGGTTGAATAGACTCAGTTGCTAAGACATCAGATCCGTTGTTGATAACTCGGTAGTTTTCATGCTCCCCAAACCAGTTGAAAATTAAATGTTTATTGAATTGTGTTTGAAACACAACGCCTTGAGAGTCATGATAGGTTCTCTTAATATTGGAATTCATCTTTTCACAATCAAAGTTTGAATTGAAATAGATCCCGTCGAGTCTCTGTACCATCGGTAGGTCCGGACGATGGCCATGGCTTTCAATAAATGCCAATTTTATATCGTGCTTCAAACTGTTGTTGAAGGAGGCTCCGCGAAGGCCCAAGTACTTTGTAAGCTTTTGTGCAAAATAGTTTGGGCCACTGTTTGAATTTAAATTAACATTTTCTAAAAATATATTCACAGTACCTCTAATTTTTCATAAGGCTTTAAGTTCCTAATGTACTTTTCAGTCTCTAGCTGATCAACTCTTTGAACACAGTGATCTGATAAGGGATTTTGAAAATTGTATGCGTATAGGGGTTCGTATATAGGAAAAAAATGTTCTTCTGATGCCATTTCTGCCATTGGCCACATCATAGCTTGGTCACTAGATGTCTGGAAAAACACACCGTCTTTTCTTAACATGTCTTTTAGCTTAATTTGCAAAAATAACTTCCTCTTGAACGTTCCAAGATGAGAAAATTCCCAAGTCTTATGGCGTATATTGCCTTTCCAATAATTGGAATCTAGACTGGGACTAACTATACGGCCATCGGGAACAACTTCATATGAGCCATTTGTCATCCAGACGTCTTCTTTATATACATTGTTTAGCAAAGACAAGACGTGCTTGTTGGTTAGCCAGTCGTCTCCGTCAACAATTATAATAATTGTACCCTCTTTCGATTTTCTAATACAATTATATACATTTTCCATTTTTCCTTTATTGAAAGAATTTCTTGATATGTCAATTCTATCTTCAGGAAATTTATTTTGTTCTAAAATTTGTTTTGCTTTTTCAAACGTATAATCGGTGCTAGCATCATCGATGTAAAAAATATCATAGTTTTTATATTTCTGATCTATAATTGATGTAAGGTTTTTATCTACCCATTTTTCACAATTATACGATGTTACAACAAATGTAAAATGATTATTTTGCGTTTGCATTTTGTTCATGTACTGCGGGCGCTACCGCATTCCAAAAAGTTTCTCGTCTAGTTTTTAAGTAATCTAACATCTCTTCAACTGAGGAGTTGTTAAACCAATTTTCTTTTAGATGCTGTACATTATCGTTCAATTCTAATTCGCATCCTAGTGTCTTTGCCTCGATAACAAATCGAGGGCAGGTATCAAGAGCCGTAGGTTTAAAACATATCCCCTTAGACACAGCTAGTTTCTTCAGAACTTGTGGGTAAGGTAGGTTAGAAATAACCTCATAATTTAAATTATTTTTCTTGCACCATTCCTCTGATTCACTAGAGCCTTTTACCCAAGATCTTGAACCGAGGACAATCCACTTATCTTCTTTTTCAGGATTTTCCTCTCTTATCTCGTCAATAAGCTCGAAGAATTGATCATCGAAGATCGAAGACAGAACCTCCATCTTAGAATCATCCAACTCAGATAGACATTCTTTGTAGGTATTCATTTGTCCCTCTGACATAAAGAAGGTTTTGTTAGACGAATTAACAAAGTTCTTTATTTGGGTGGCTAGCTCAGTTGAGTTATAATCACATTCCTTCTCTTCAAGTTTTTCATAAAGTGCAGGGTTGCGATACTCACAGAATTTATAGTCGAATTCAATGAAGTAATATTTTAAATCATTATCTAGGATATGAGATAAAATCTCTGGCTCTATATTCGCAATATTTCCAAAAATCCAAGTTGAGTCTCTTTTCTGTTCTATAAAAGTTTTTGTTAAGCTTTGAGAATTTATTGAATAATTTGTACCAGGACAAGAGGTGATAAGAGCGTCTAAACTTAGTTCTGCTCCACCAACATACTGATGTTTGAATATATCACTTACAAAGATATAGTCGGCGTCGATATCTTGTGGGGCCACGCCCCAATCATCACCCACCAATCCAGTATTTCTAACATACCCAACAACAAAATCAACAAATTGAGCGTACATTTTTTCTTCACTAAAGCGCTCTTTAAGTTTTATAGCATATTCAGCAGTAGTTGAG
>Ga0209337_1000227_pt1 | contig 44862 bp, 61 predicted proteins | sample LinPmetageLP53_FD_184044 | JGI IMG/M metagenome (GOLD analysis project Ga0209337, IMG submission 184044) | Marine viral communities from the Pacific Ocean - LP-53 (SPAdes) (version 2) | ecosystem: Environmental > Aquatic > Marine > Oceanic | place: Pacific Ocean | collected 2010-02-08
ATTTCTGTGCGTTTAGTCTCGGTGTTTTCTCGGAGGTCTCCGATTGTAGTAGTTGTACGTTGAGCAGTAGTGCCGTTTACCCAGGTAAGCCCTCCAGCATTACCACTCATGTCAATTACATCTGTAGTTACTTTGGTTGTTGCCATTGAGCTTTAAATTTATCTTGTTATTACTACTTCAATTCCATTAGTGGCTGTTGTTGGTGGAGCTGTTGTAAACGTTATATTTGGATTAAGACCATTTCCTACAACATAATTTGTTCCGCCTGCGCTGTCAACTTTATTTTGATATACACCATTAATATAAATAGCTAAATTTTCTTGCGTTAATCCTGCTGCTCCTAATATTGGATAAACAGTTTGTGAGCTTGAACCTGTAAGTGCTTGTTTACTTATTGTTACTCCACCACCTATTGATCCCCAAGCTCCATTTATATAACCTTCAAATCCATTTGCAGTGGTGCTGTATCGGATCATTCCATTTGTTGGAGTGGGCCTAGCAGCATCATCACCAACTGGTAATGTTGTAGCTCCTGTAGAATTAAAAGTTCCGTTTTGGTTAGCATCAATTGTAAGTGCTGCTGCGCCTCCTGTAACTAACGCAAGGGCATTGGCTGCTGATCTATACATTCCCGTATCTGGCTCTGTAGTAAAAGCTAATGATGGTAAAGATACAGTTCCATCTCCTGCTAATATTGCAGTCGTTGTTGTATTGCCCGCTGTACATACCTGTTGCAGAGTTTCATTAAATGATCCAGCAGGAAGAGTTCCTTTTTTAATCGTACTATCATCAGCATCACTAAACCATATAGTATCTGCTGCTACTACTGTTGCGGCTGATGCTGCTAATATTGCGTTATCCGCTCCTGCATAGTCTATGGCTAAAGTAACTGTTCTAGAGCTTTCAGTAGAAGTAATTCCTGTTCCTCCAGTGAAAGTTACTACTTCACCACTTGAAACTGTGGAGTTGTTTGATCCATCCGAAACAGTCCAGCTAGCAAAAGCAGATGAATAAGCGGGGACATCCCACGTATTGTCTTTACTTAAAAATCTTGTAGTTGAATCAGAGGTACCATCCACTGCAGTTAAATCAACATTTCCAATTGTTACTGGTCCTGTGGCTGCGGTATTTACATTTCCATAAGCAACATAAGTTCCTCCATTAGCATTTGTAAATGACGTAACACCATTATTAGTTATTGTTATCTCATCTGTTCCAGCCGTTAACGCTATTGCCGTTCCTGCAGTAAACTTAAGGTCTTCTGTAGAAGTAGCAGAACCTGTTTTAGTCCCTGTTAGCGTAACATTAACGTCGTTAGTCGCTTGCGTGGTGGACAACGCGTAAATTGTGTCAAGGTTAGCTGGTGGGATTTGAATGTTTGCAGTGCCTGCATACCCTACTATATTGTCTACCGCTGCAAAATTGGTTGCTGGGGTAAATTGTGAAAATTTAACTGCCATAATTTATTTATTCTGTTATCAAGTTTTGACTTGTGTTTTCTGTTACTATTTGCACTGATAATTCAGTTATGATGTCTTGCACTCCAGGCCCTGATGATCCAGGATAATTTAATCCTATAAAATTACCTATTGCAATTAAATTAGCCATATTACCAGAGCGCTATAATATTTGATGCTGTTCCTCCTGATGCCCAAACTTTTTTTACGTGGACAGGAAAAAAACTTCCCCCTAATACTCCATTAAAAGTTACAATATCTCCAGCAACTGTCGTTACTCTCAAATTTCCCGCGGTTCCTATGTAAAGAACTGCGCCTTCTTGATTGCTTCCGTATATTGCGTACGTTTTACCTGTTACAGCAAAAATGTTTTGATCAACATCTAGTGTTGTTCCGTTTACAACTTGCTTTACAGTTGTCTGTGTGCCATCGGTTGAATTAACGATAATCATTCCTATTTGAACACCTGCTTCTAAAAAGTTTAACGTGTTAAGATTACCAATGTCTGTTCCTACTCTGCTTGCGTCAATCAATTGTGTTGCGCTGCCAGTAGTAGTTGTGCCGTTTACGCCATCGAGCCCCGTGTTGGGTATGTCAGTGTTGTCACTTGGATAAACACTCCATGCCTTTCCGGCTTGTAATTTTTGATATGCCATTGTTTATTGTTTATAAGGAAAAACTCGATTTAGAGTGTCACGCCTTTCGTCGCAACCACAATCAGAATTTGTTGCATCTGCCACCTTATCAACCATGTATTTTATTCCAGTTGCTTTAGTAAACTTAGCGACACTATCTCCGAGTCCTCTTGATTTCATTTCTTTTTATTTATTTTACGCATTGTCTTGGCAAAGTTATATTTTTTTGATCCTGGGGGACAGCTAGAACTACCGTATTTTTTTCCGGTGCAATCTCCAAGGGTTCCCTTAGATTTTGCTTTTTTAAAAACCTTTTGTATAAAGTTCTTGGTCCTTCCTTTGGTTGCCATTACTTTTTAATTAAAGAACTAACATGTTGCCCAACGCTTCCTTTCTCTGAATGAGCGGAACGAACCATTGAATGATCACCACCGTAAGCGTGTCCGTATAATTTTTTCGACATAGCTTTGCTTTCGTCTCTACGAGCTTTAAAGCTTTGAGATTTTTTTCCGTTTTTTGCTCCTAGAGAGTCGTCTAGTCGAGCGTTGTATCCTTGATCCATAATTGAAAATTTTTAAATTATAAATACAAAGATACTAATATTTTCTTTGCTTATTTTTTAGACTTTGCGCCAACGCATTTCCAACGCTTTCTCGACAAATTGTTTGGAGTGTTGGGATTGTTCTGCTTCTTTTTGCTTAAGCGTTTTTTTATACCTAAGCTTCTTGCGCAGTAACTGTCGCCCTTTGAAGTACCCGGCTTTACCCTTGGGCCTCCGCCTTTAGCTTTACCCGCCTGACCGTAGCTTACTCTTTTACCGGTAGAGGTAATTTTTACTTTTGCCTTTCCTTTTCTGGGAGTTGCCATTTATTTTTTGGTGTGGTTATAACCTTTCTTTTTTAATGACAGATGATCCTTCATGGTTTTAGCCATCTTAACTATTCCAGTTTTACTGTACATTTTATGAGGTTTGAATTTTTTAGCCATTATGCGTTTTTTACTTTTTTAGTATTACTTACAAATTGTTTTCTACCACCCGATGCTTTCTTTTTTTTAGCTGTGGCAGCTAATGCTTTTTTACTTAACCGCTTCGCCTTAGCAAGTGGTAAACATCGGTCTGGGTTTTTTTTATTTTTGCTTGTTCCACACGCTCCTTTAATCTTTCCGTCGGTTCCTATACGAACCCACTTCTGATCACGCCATTTTTTTAGCTCCCCCATTTTTTAATTTTAAAGCCTTGAAGTCAGCTCCGGTAATTTTATTAAAAGGCATTGCCGCTCTGGCAATTTTACGTTGTTTTTTACTTAGCTTGCTCATTTTTATTTATTTGAGTGTGATCCGTCACAGTGTCCATCTGCATTAGATGTATTACCGCACTGGCATATAGGTTGATTTTTCATGTCTTGCTTTTTTTAGCGTAGTTAGGGTCCTTGCAATATTTACTTGCCGCCATATTAGCATAAGCCGAGGGGTACTTGTCGAAAGTACGCTTAGCCCATGCTATGCCTGCGGGGCATATCTTATTACCCTTTGTCCGTCCTTTCTTAGCCATTAGTAGCCGGACTTTGTTTTTTTCTCCATCCCGTATCCAGGGTTGTTTTTAATTTTTCCTTTAGACATTTTCATAAATGAATGGGCTTGAGCTTTTCCAACAGCGTTGTAAGGAAAAGTTCTTTTAGTTCCGTTAGGTAGTTTTACAGTAGGCATAATTTAAATATTTACAGTTATATATCTTTCACCATTCCAATGTTGTTTAGTTTTTGGAGCAGCTACTTTTTTTTCTTTTTTTGGTGCAGCTTTTTTCTCTGCCGATTTTTTTTCTTTAGTCATAATTTTATTTTTTATTTGTTTTTAAATCCGTTAATTTTTCAATCATTTCTTTTTGCATATCAATTATCATTTGCTCAAGCTGATCATTACGCGTCTCCATCTGGTTATTGATAGATGTAAGCGACTCGTTTTTCTTCTGAAGTTTATTCACCTCATCTGGCTGCTGACCAATAATGGTATATACAACCATTCCAAGTGATGACACAAGGGTACCGACAATAGCAACAAATAAATCTTTGTTAACCGGCGGTATCTCAACAAAACTCAAGAACAATAATAGGCTTACAATTAGAATAAATATACCTGCTGCTCCTGCGTAATGTCTTATCTCTTTTCGATCATTTGTCATAACTTGTTATCTTTATACAAAGTTATAAAATTAAATCTAATGAAAAATAAACGTGAAAGAGACTACATGAAATACTGGAGAGTAATCCGTTATTTCGTAAAACGCAAGTATAAACTAAACACCCAAGAGTTGGACATGCTCTTTTTTTTATACAGCGAAGAATACTTTAATGTCGATAAGTTCAAAGAATTTAATGCTTTACTTGGATGGAACAGAAACAGATTTGAAAAGCTACGGCGTGAGGGTTGGATAGATGTTATAAAGCCCTACAAGTTTGGAGGACCTAAAGCCCTGTATGGCATCTCGTTTAAATGCGCTAAAATGTTAGACTCGGTATATGACAAACTAGAAGGAGGTCCTATCCCCATGGCAAAAAGTAAGAACCCTATCTTTTTAGCTAAGGCTGGATATAGCGATAAGGTTTACAGAAAAACAATAGAAAAAATGAACGAGGCTATACGACAAGAACAATGTCATTCTCTCGAATTATAGTATAGGGCTCGTCGTGAATAAGCATTGTGTAGCCCGCTCGTTTGTCGTAGTATATCTCGCTGTTTTTTTCAATGGCCACCACCTCAGTGCCTACTGCGACAATCCGACCCTTCTTATATCGAAGCTGGTTGGCATCTTCAGCAGACAACAATAACCCCGAGGAGGTTTTTAGTTCCTCCTCGATTGTTTTAATCACAACGTATTTCCCTATTGGCTTCACTGTTTCTTTGCGTCTTTTCGTCCCTTTACAAACCCTCTGTTATACCCATCTAGAAATTTTGTCTCCATAAGTTTTGGTATGGGACATATGGGAGTTATTGGGCAAATTGACCACTCGCCTTTTACGTATTGCCATCCCTGGCAGTACCCTTGTTCCCAACCATTACAGTAGGGGTCTTGTATTGTAGTAAACGATAAGCTTAATAAGCTAAGTAATAAAATTATTTTTTTCATTTGCTTCTTAACTTTTGTGTTCTTAGCATAGCTTCATATACAATATTTTGTACATCAATATAAACACTGTTTGCTTGCATTACTCCAATGTGTTTTTCTTTAAATAATTTACTTGCAAATTTATCTGCCAGCTTTGAGCTTTGTAAGTAAGCTCCACCATCATCCTTATTGAAAAGTCTTTCTGCTTCTTTTTTAATTTCTAGTTCCATAATTTTAGTTTTTAGAGTCATATGTTCGTGCCATAGTAACTATGGCGTTGGTTGATAATATAGTCACTGCCACTGAGACAGCATTTTGCAGGGCGGTCTTGGTTACTTTGTTAGGATCAATGATTCCCATCTTAATCATATCTCCAATCTCACCGGTCTTTACGTCAAGGCCGTGGCCTACATCTGCGCCATAAGGTGCCCAGTCGACACCCGCATTCTCAATTATTTGGATTAAAGGGGCTAGAAGCGCATCCCCTAAAATCGCGTGAGCGATCGATTTTGAATTTATAATATCCTCACCAGCCTCCCATAGGGCAAGCCCTCCTCCTGGTAGGATCCCCTCTACAAGAGCGGAGCGAACTGCACACACGGCGTCATCAACGCGGTCATACAGTTCTTTCTGCTCGAGGTCCGTGTTCCCACCCACGCGTATCACACCTACACCACCGGTGAGTGATGCAATGCGTGACATAATAAAATCTTTGTCATTTTTTTTGGTTGCTAGTTTGTGCGCACCCCACAGCTCCTCCACTCTTTTGTCAATGTCATGCTTGTAGAGGTCGTCTTGGTCTTTGAGTATGATCGTATTGTCTTTGTCAACAATTACTTTTGATGCACGCCCCAGGTCTTTGAAGCTCATAAGGCTCAGGTCATCACCTGTGCTCTCTGAAAAATAAGTAGCGCCAACCGAAAGAGCAATGTCATGCATTAACTCGTGGCGTTTGTAACCAAAATTGGGAGGAATTATGGTACAAAGTTTCAGATTGTTCTTCATCACATTCGCCGCTAGGGTGTTTATGACGTTTTGAGAACAAGGCGCTACTATTAATAATTTTTTATTCTCAGCTATAATTGGTTTCAGCACGTTCTCTATGGAGAGAATATTATTTATGTCTGAGTCAGAGACCAAGACATGCACGTCCTCCAAGATACACTCATCTTTTTTATGGTTGTTTATAAATAAATGGCTCGAGTACCCCCGGTCTATCTTAATCCCTTGCGTTGTCTCATATGTGGTATCAGAGGTTTGACTCTTCTCCACAGTAACTAGTCCATTTTTACCTACAGCTTTGTAAGTGTCAGCAATTATCTTACCTATCTCTGGGTCATTGTTCGATGAGATCGTAGCCACGTCCAATAATTTCTTGTCAGTTACTGGCCTGGATTGACTGCTTAGTTTTTTAATAACCCCTTCGCTTAACGAAACAAGTTCTCTAAGTATGTCAGTCTTATTGTCCTTTGGACCGATTAGCTCTACCCCCTTCTTGACTAGCGCCTCAGTAAGTACTATAGCCGTAGTGGTGCCATCACCCGCCTCACTAGCTGTGCGGTCGGCTGCCTCCTTCATCATCTGGACTGCTAAGTTCTCCACCGGATCCAAAAGCTGAATGCTCTTGGCTACCGTCACCCCATCCTTAGTCACTGTAATTCCATGTGTGTGGTTTGGGCTCTCTATTAAAACAGTATTACCCATAGGTCCAAGAGTGCTCTTGACTGCTTTTGATAATTTTGTTATTCCCGATATAAGTTTTGATTGTCCGTCTTTGCCGAAATGCAAATCCTTTGGTGAATATCCTCCCGATTCATTCATTAGATTAAATTTAATTTGATTACTCCAAATATATACATTTAATTCTAATTACGGAAATGTTGGTTTTTTTCCCCTATACTGTATATATATTTTTTTATATATATTATACTTTTTTCTGAACCTTACGCGAGAGAATATTAACATTTCCAACACTAGTATTGATAATCAGATAGTTAGCCTCTTAAAATCAACATATTTTTAACACCGAAGTGTTGGAATTTCTACACAACTACCTATTTGACATGTCTAAAATCCATATTGCAAAGATCATAAACACAAAAAAATAAAAATCATTAACGTCCATTTCAACACAAAATTTAATTTCAACACGAAAAGTGTAGACTTTGTGTAAAAAAAAAGCTACCCTAAAGTAGCTCTTCTTAACCTAGATAATCAAACCAACAAATTATCCAAACATATTCTTTCTCATCTCTGATCTCTCTATTCCATCAGCGATCATCTTAATCTTACGATCTTCATCAATGATACGCTTCATGTTTGCAGCCTGCTCAATACCACTCATCCCATTTGGACGACCGTTAATAAGCCTACCATTCTTTACATACAACCCGTCAACCATATCGCTGATCTTCGGGTCCTTATTTATTTTAATCATATCACACGTGTTTACACAAATATACAAAATTATTAGATACCTAGGGGTTGTGTATTATAGTATGTCATACGGCGCATTGGCCCCAGGGAAAAGTCAAAAAAAAAACAGCCCCCCCCATCAAGATTTTAGGTCTGCACGTCAGATTTTTTGCCGAAATTTTTTTTTCTGTAGCTAGGTGCTGACGTTGGGCTAGTGGTAGCGCGCCCTCCTCCCTTTGCTGGTTGACCTTCCCCCAACTAACTAACTATTCAGTTAAGGTGAGCCTTCCCTTAGCACACGCCCAAGAGAAAACATTGAATAATAAACTTAAATAAACTACCCATCTCTCATCCCTTTATTGATGGGCAGTTCCAACGATACTTAAACAAGGGACAAAAACATTCAAAGAAATATTTAATATTAATTACTATTTAGTAAGAATATAATTAGGATATAAGTATACTATTTAGTACTTTCACGAAATGAATGACAAACAACATCTTAATTTTAATCGTAACTCGCTGACAATCAGCACGTTACACAATACAAACAACATGAAAACAACACAAGTAGCTGACAATCAGCAAATTAACTGGAAACCCACTCATACTTATAACACAACTCAAATCATAGACAATGTGATTTGGTTCGGATTGAATTACAATTATGATTTCATCGACCAATGTTGGTCGGATGATTTATCATTAGCTAATCACCTGAAAGATAAATTCTCAACTTGTACAGAGGGACTTCACAAAATGAGCAATGTAAACTCAAGAATTGGTTATGGTGTATTCACTAGGTTTCTAACAATGTTAGATAGTGGAAACAGAGAGAGACTATACAATTACATTCTAACAATCAAAAAACAATAATCATGACAGTAAAAAGAATAAAAGAAGGAATATATAAAGTTGAAGATTCACAAGGTACTTGGATAGCTACTGGTGGTTTTGCTACTATGAATGGTAAATGGGTAGCGCACGAATGTAACACCTATGAAGAATGTACAACTCTAAATAGTTGGGCTGTTCAATTTGATACTTTCAAACAATTAAAACAATATGCAAAATCTTTCTGACTGAATGGTTCTAGGGGAGGTTCGACTCCTCCCCAGTCAACGACAATAATGTCAAACAACAAACAACAAACAATATGTTACATTCAAAATTCAATTTATGGTTTGACCTTGAAGAGAGTTCAGTCACCATTAGCATTCACCATTTGGTGAACGAAGAGAGAGTACCATTCTCAACAACATTTTACTTTGATAAGGATGGTAATTTGGAACTCCCAGTGGAGCGAAATAGCAACAGTAGATTAACGTATCTAGCTAGACACATTAAGTCTACCTCAGCTAAATTCAGAAACTACTTAGAAGATGAATATCTTCGTGAGAAGTCGTTTGAAGAATTACCTTTTTAATTTAAACCAAATAAAAGAAAACCACAAAACATGAAAAATTTTAACCTAGATGACTATATAGATTGGAAGAAGATTGCAAAAGATTATTCTTTAGAGAGTGGCGATTTATCACTTGAGGACACCCTTAAATTAGAGGGTGTCTTTAAAAGATTTATTGAGACTAATAAAAGGTCTTTACCTTTATCAATAAATTATCATTTAAAAGCATACAACAACAATACGATTGATGCTGATGATTGTATTCAAGCAATTGATGAGATTGTAAATGGGGTAATTAAAGCACCATTGACATGAGGGTACTTGTAGCTTGTGAGGAAAGTCAAGCAATAACAAAACAGTTTAGAAAATTAGGTCATAAGGCTTTTTCTTGTGACTTAATTCCTTGTAGTGGTGGTCATCCCGAGTGGCACATTCAAGGCGATGCTTTAAAGGAGGCGAACAGTCGCAAATATGATTTGATGGTCGCCCATCCTCCATGCACCTATTTGTCAGTAAGTGGCAATCGGTGGCTATATAATAAAGATGGTTCAAAGAATGAGGAGCGTTGGGAGAATAGGCGAAAGGCATTGTTCTTTGTAAAGCAACTGATGGATGCACCGATTAAGCATATAGCGATTGAGAATCCGATAAGCGTTATTTCATCACAGATAAGAAAGCCTAATCAGATTGTACAGCCGTATATGTTTGGCGATGAGGCAAAGAAAACAACGTGCCTTTGGACAAAAAACCTTCCACTCCTGGCCCCGACAAAAATTGTTTCAGATGGGGAGTTTGTGGAGTGGACAGATAAGAATGGAAAAGTAAAGAAAATGGCTAAGTGGTATGATGATGCACGAGGTCATAAAGACAGAGCAAAACTGAGGAGCAAGACATTTCCAGGCATGGCGAAGGCGATTGCAACTCAGTATTCAGAGTATATTATTAATTTAAACCAACAATAAAATGAAAGACAAACTATGGAATCTTTTATATAATCTTGAAGATTATTTAGAATATGATGAAACAAAAATGGGTAAAAGATTAGGTTTATTTATAAACGAATTGCAGAAATGTAAAGTAATTATAAAACGTACCAAAAAAAGTACATAACGTACCAAAAAAAGTACAGAGCAACATGGTGCATTGGTAGGTTCGATTCCTACTTGCTCACAATGACAATAGTGTCAGAGATTAAACCAACAAATAAAATGAACATAATAGAAATGCAAGATTTAGGATATGTGGGAGAGCAAATCCTAACTACTTTAGAAGAGATGAAAGAGTATTGTTTCAATGATCCCAAGGATATACCTTGGTGCGATGATGACCTAGATAAGAAAGAAGCTTTTGAACTAGATGTCAGACAAATCAAAACATTATTAACTAAATTACAACAGAAATGAGAATAATATATTTAGACAAAGAAAAAGCTGAAGAAGGATGTCTTAATTGGACGGCTTCAGATGTAGCTTATAAAGTAGAACATTGGGTAGACATGGCTTCTGATGTTGGAAAATATTATGACATAATCGATGAACACACAGAAGAACACCGTGAATATCTGCAAGCGATAATGCAAGATGCTATCGAGGAAAATCACGAAAAGATATGTGAGAAAATAAACGAAGCACTTTGGGATTATATGATTGAAAATAAAACAGATATAATCCAAACCCTTCTTGATTGTAGATATTTAAAACTTAAATAAAATGAACAAGCTAAGAGGAACATATCAGAGGGTGGAAAAAGAGTACACCCTCTCTGTAGACTACACTTATTATTGGGATAGAGGAGACTATAACTCTGAGCCAGATGCCGAGTTAAATGTTACTGAGGTTTATATGAATTCAGAGACATTACCTTTGCAATTCTACTATGACTTTTTAGAGCATCAAATGGAGGAAGATATATGTGAACACGCTCACGACAACAGATGAAAATAATTAAATCTTTTGGTAAACGAGCAGGCTATATAAGGGAGATTCATGTAGCTTTCCTGGTTAAAGCCTTGTATGAGCCTACAAATTTTCACAAAGAGATATTTGTTGAGGCTAGTGTTGATCGCAAAGGAATACGAACTGTTTCATTGCGAGACAATGGCACAAATGATATGCTACTAATTGAGCATATAGATAAAGATGAATTGCATGAACTAATAATTAAACAGACATTATGATATTTGATAATAGTAATCTCAGTCCTGAACTTCAGGAACTGCTAATAAACAAACTTAAAAAAGAATTTAAAGATGAAAAAAATACTAAGATTCCTAAAGCTAAAGCTAGTAAAGAAGAAAAGAAAAAGAAGTAGACAAAAAACCCTTTGGTCTAATCTGATGAGCAATGAAAGAAAGATTAGAGAACAGATAGAGGAGATGGTAAAGAGAAACAAATATGTTTCTGCGAAATCAAAGTATAAGATCACGCTTTCAAAACCTCGACAAATTGTGTACCTTTATAAACAGAATGAACAAATTAGAGATGAACTTAGAAAATACAGACCAGATAGTAGATAGAATGGACTCCGATTATTTATGGCATTCTAACAATGCATTGAGAGGGGAATTATCCAGGACAAAAAAAGAATTAGCTAAGGCACAAAAGAAATTAAAAGATTTACATTGGTATAAAAATTAGTTTTGTTTCATAGTTTGTTTGAGAAGGAGTAGCAGAGATGCTACTCTTTTTTTTGTTGTATATATAATAATTTTAAGAAAATCCTAGAATCGTAGAGAAAAAATTATATATTTGGTGGACATTACTACCAGCCAATAGATGAATGCTTTGCCGCCGATTCCGTTGGCTTTTTCTATTTATAAATTTCAGAAAAGGAGTAGCAGAGATGCTACTCTTTTTTTTTGGCGTCAATAAAACCACGCTCGTATTCGATTTGCTTTTCCATTTTCAGAATACGATTCTCTAAAGCATTAATAACAGTAATCTTTTTATCGAGCCTTTCATGTACTGTGGTAAGCTCATTCTTTATGCTCATAAACTCAGAGTATACACCGCCAGCAGTAAAGACTGCAACCAAAAAAGAGATAACGATTGATAGATTATTTTTTAAGAAAGTATCTGCCATGGAGCAAAGGTAAAAAAAATTACTTTCCCATTAGGGGACAAAACTTCCCATTAGGGGAACACGTAAAAAACACGTTTTGCACACGCTTTATATTTGTTAAATTAAAAAAATATTATTATCTTCGTTATTATAAATTTAAATCTAATCAAATGTATAAAACCAACAACCCTACGTTTGACCAATTCCTGGACGATGAGTACCAATCTAAGGGATATGTTCAAGCACAACAAGTAATTCAAAAACTAAGAACTACCATCTTCAAAGAGCTTAACGACAAAGAACTAGATGATTTCCGAAAGGAATTTGCCTATGCATTTGACATGACACTAAAATAAATATGAAAGAGTATATATTCGACCAATTTGTAGATAACATCCTTGGCCACACAGGACTGACTAGGGAGCAACTTTTTGAAAGCACTCGCAAAATGGAGTATGCTAACCCTCGCAAGTTTTTATATAAGCTATGTGTGGATAGGGGTATTGCTGTGGCTGACGTAGTTCTGTACATGAACAAGAATAGCTTTCCATGTAAGGACGCTACTATCCATCAAGGGATTACCTCTCTTAATAAAATGATGGAGATTGATTCAGATCTTAGCATTATACTTAACAAATTATCAAACGTTGAGGCTTGAAGATATATTTCAAGAGGCACGAACTGATCATGGATCAGCAAATTTGGATGGCGATGGTCATGAGTCTAGAATGATGCATGGCGTTAAGATAAGCCGAGACACTTTATCGGGAGAGATAAAGATATATAATCCACGTGGCAAGGATTACGATGAGGAGTTAACCTCAGAGGAGTATTTAATATTCAATCAAGGATGGCGCAAGGGAGTTTACCGAATGGTACTTCAAGTTTATAAAAAGCGTTTGGATATTATTGAGAAGAGAATTCCTGAACTATTAAACAATAAAAAGAGTCTGTTAGCTTTAAAAGAAAGGCGAACTGGCTTGATGCAAAAGTATTATAAGATAACACAAAAATTAAACCAACTAAAATGAAAAACTATTACAAAGCCTTGGCAGGATTCCAACAAGAATGCCCTGTATTATTAAAAGACACCGATGGGTACGGCTACAAGTATGTAGACCTTACTAAAATTATCCACTCCATCAATCCACTTATGAAAAAGCATGGACTTGGATTTACTCAGATGTTAGGCACTAACCCTGAGAGTGGCAACACTTGCGTTACTACTACAATCTTTCATGTTGCAAGTGGGGAAAATAGCTCTAGTGCAGTAGACGTTCCTTTAGTAGATATGAAAGGACAAAATTCTTATCAGTCGATCGGTAGTGGTTGCTCGTATTTTAAAAGATACCAATTGAGTTCAGCTCTAGGTATTGTCAGCGACAAAGATACAGACGCGTATGGGGATCAAGTAACTCCTACTGCAAAGAAACAATTAGACCTAGGCGTGCCTAAAAAAACAACTCCTAAAAAGACACCACCTACAGGAGATCCTCTACAAGATATTCCAATGATTCAGAAATTAGTTAAAGCTAAAAAAACATGGGATCAAATCGAGGAGTGGCTTAGGTTAACATATGATGATTTAACAATAGAACAATTTAAAACTGATACCAATGAGTAAGAAAAAATTAACAGATAAGCAAGTCATAGACAAGCTGAGAATTGATGAAGAGTATTATGGAGAATTTGGAAGGCAGTGGCTTTCTAACTCTGACATAAAAAATCTTTCACCCAACACGTTTAAGCAGTTTGGCAAGGTAGAGCCTGACAATGAGAACTTTGTTAAGGGTAGATACTTTCATCAACTAATATTAGAGCCAGAGAAGGCAAAAGACTTTCCCATATGGTCGGCAACTGAGACTAGAGGTAAGGCCTATAAAGAATTCTTAAAAGAAAAAGGTTTGAACTTTGTTTTGAAAGAGTCAGAGGCTTTACTGATTGAGAATATGGCTAAAGAAATAGTAAGTCGTCACGATCAGTTAACTGAACTGATTACCAACAAGGAGGCTCTCAGAGAGGAACCTTTTATCGGCCAAATTTTTGGTCATGATTTTAAATGCAAATGTGACTTGATCAGTCCTGAAGGCATAGTGGTAGATCTTAAAACAAGCTCAGCCAAAAGCATAGAGGAGTTTATATGGCTAGGTAAAAACAAATATAATTATGATACCCAAGCGTTTATATACCAGTCGCTGACAGGCAAGTCAATGACTTTTGTAGCTATTGATAAGCAACAAAAAGAATATGGAAATAGTGGCGAGTTCTACCACGAGATTTATGTCTGCCCTACGAGTGAGGAAACTGTACTCCAGGGAAAACAAAAAGTGGAACAAGCCATCCAAACCTATGAGAAATACTATGGTAAGGACAAAAAAGAAGACATAAAAAAAGTAATATATAATTTAAAATTTTAAGCAATGTCAATTAAACAAAAATTCTTCGGCAACTTACAGTTAGATAACTTAGGTAAAGCCGTCAAAACAATTCCGTCAAAGGTGGACAAGACTGAGAAGTATGGTCATCAAATTAAAGTTAAAGGCACAATGTGGGAAGATGGTGGCATCACTATTGATATATGGGATGCAGAAAACAAGGTGGCTCATAAACTAGGTAAGTTAATGGTTGATAAAGAATTTGTTAAACCTACACCAAGCAAAGACCCAGATCCTGCTCCATCGACACAAGAGTCTGATCCTGATTTACCATTTTAGGTAACCTCAATTAAACTAGGGGGATTAGTTTCCCCCTTTTTTTTTGTGTGAAATGTTAAAAATATTTTTTTATATACACTATATATATATTTATAATTATATTTAACTTTTTTGAATACAGAATGAGATTTAAAACCAACATTTTCAACACTATGCCTATAAATGCAAGGCTATGCAATACTAAAACCAACACAAAACCAACATTTTTATGTCACAATACGTAACAATCTTTAAAAACATTAATGAAACTAAGGCTCCTTTCTTCAGAGATGTAAAAATAATTCTGGATAGAATACAAAAAGGAGCAAGCAAAGATTTAGTTTTATCAATTAGAAAAGAAGAAGATAAAGGGAAACGAAACGAATTAAAAAAACAACTCCCTAGCATATGTTTCTCTGGAAAGTTTAACAAGAGGTCTGACGTTTCTTTGGTAGAGCATAGTGGCGTTATCTGTTTAGACTTTGATGGGTATAAGCTTCAGAAAGATTTGCTTGATGAGAAAAGAAAGTTTGCTAAAAACAAATACGTCTACAGTGTTTTTATCTCACCTTCAGGCAAAGGACTCAAGGTACTTGTAAAGATACCAGCTAAGCCTGAGAACCACATTGGATATTTTATGGCTTTGGAAAAGCATTTTAAATCTAAATACTTTGACAAAACCTCAAAGAATATAAGTAGAGTATGTTACGAATCTTATGATCCTTTAATTGAAATAAATGATAAAGCTTTGATATGGGAGACCGCTGAGGATTTAGAATATAAAGAACACACAACTAGCAATGGTGTTAAAACCATTCCCATAAGAGACGAAAACAAAATTGTGGAGATCTTAGTTAAGTGGTGGCAAAAGAAATATCCTATGTCACAAGGTCAGCGTAACCAAAATGCATTTGTTTTGGCCATGGCTTTCAATGACTTTGGAATTGATCAGCTTACTGCAAGTCTAGTTATAAATCAATACAAGAGCAGAGACTTTAATGCTACTGAAATTAATAATACAATTAAGTCTGCATACTCTAATACTAAAAACTTTAACACTAAGTTCTACGAGGATGAGGATAAGATAAATGAAATACAGCAACGGCTCAGAAGAGGAGAGTCAAAAAAAGCAATTCGTCAAGACCTCAAGGAGTCGAACTTGGCGGAGGAAGTAATAGACTCCGTAATTGATCAAGCCGAGGAAGACAACTCGGTAAAGTTTTGGACAATGAGCAAAAAAGGTATAGTAAAAATTATACCTCTAATATTCAAAAAGTTTTTAGAAACTAATGGATATTACAAGTTTTGTCCCGAGGGACAGAAGCATTATGTTTTTGTTAAAGTTACTGACAACTTAATAGACCATACGTCTGAAAAAGAAATTAAAGATTTTATCCTAGATCATTTGCAGGGCATGGACGACATGGCTATATATAATTATTTTGCTGATCAAACAAGAATATTCAAAGAAGACTTTCTGTCTTTGTTGGGTACTATTGAAATCTTTTTTATTCAAGACTCTATGGATACGGCTTATCTTTATTATCAGAATTGTGCCGTACAAATAACAAAAGATACCGTTAAGGCTATTGACTACTTAGAACTCAAGGGATACGCTTGGAAAGATCACGTTATAAAAAGAGATTACAATAAATGTGACACAGTAGAAAGTGATTTTAAAAAATTTATCAGCAACATATCAAGCAATGACCCAGCAAGAGTATTAAGCTTTGAATCTACCCTGGGTTATATGATGCATGGCCACAAAAACATATCTTATTGTCCCGCAACTATTTTAAATGATGAACGCATCTCTGACTCGGCTAATGGTGGGACGGGTAAGGGTATACTTTTGCAGTCACTTGAACATATGAAAAAGCTTATAATGATAGATGGAAAAGCGTTTGCATTTGAAAAATCATTCCCTTATCAATTAGTTTCTGCTGACACACAAATACTAGCCTTTGATGATGTTAAAAAATACTTTGACTTTGAAAGATTATTTTCTGTCGTTACAGAAGGATTAACGCTAGAGAAAAAAAATAAGGACGCTATAAAGATACCGTTTAGTAAGTCTCCAAAAGTAATTATAACTACCAATTATCCTATTAAAGGAAGTGGCGCATCATTTGCAAGGAGACGATGGGAACTTGAGCTAGCTACATATTATACAGAGAACTACACTCCGACACATGAGTTTGGAAAGTTTTTGTTTGGAGAGGAGTGGGAGGATGATGACTGGTGCAGGTTTGATGACTACATGATAAAATGCATACAACTTTATTTAAAAGAAGGTCTTATAGAAAGTGATTCTGTTAATGCTGACAAGAAAAGATTAATCATTAATACCAACTCAGACTTTATTGAGTGGTGTGGTTTATTAGACACACTGCCATCCAACGCCTTGTTAGCAGTTAACAAAAGAATACATCTGAATAGTTTGCATTATGATTTTACTACGCAATACCCTGACTATGCTAAGTTTTCAAAACGGTCAGTATCACAATATCTATTTAAAAAATGGATGATTTCTTATGCTGTGTATAAAGAAGGACTAGAGCCAGAACTCGGAAGAGACAACCAGGGCAATTGGATCAGAATAAAACCTAGGGTGGAGGGACAAATACAGAAAAAATTATTATGAAATATAGAGATTATCAGGAGGAAATAATATCTAAAGGTATTGACGTAATTGCAGAGCATGGCTTTGTATACTTAGCCATGGAGGTCAGAACCGGTAAAACACTGACAAGCCTAGGTATAGCTCAAGGAATGGGAGTAAGGTCCGTGCTTTTTATAACTAAAAAGAAAGCCATCAGTTCTATCCAAGATGACTATAATTTGCTTAGCCCTAATTTTAGCTTGCAGGTTATTAATTACGAGAGTCTTCATAAAATAGAAGGTAGTTTTGATTTGGTAGTTTTGGATGAAGCTCACTCTATAGGAGCTTTCCCTAAGCCTAGCAAAAGAGCTAAACAAGTAAAGATTATAATACAAAAGAGTGATCCATTGGTTATATTATTGTCTGGCACTCCAACGCCAGAGTCGTACAGTCAGATGTATCATCAAGTGTATGCTGCACCTAGAAATCCATTTAGAAAATTTAAAAACTTTTATAGGTTTTGCGACGAACACGTCAATGTAACTCAGCGCCCAATTAACGGACTAAACATAAGGGACTACTCTAAAGGCAAGCCAAGTATTATGGATGCCATGCAGCCTTACTTTATATCTTACAGCCAGAAAGAGGCGGGCTTTAAAGTTCAGACAAAAGAAAAAGTTATGCATGTAAAGATGAGTTCTCTTACTTATAACTTAGCCAATAAATTAAAGAAAGACTTAGTAGTTGAGGGAAGCGAGCAAGTTATACTAGCTGACACCCCAGTTAAGTTAATGATGAAGCTACACCAAATATACTCAGGCACTGTTAAATTTGAAAGTGGATCTTCCCAAACACTTGACCTAAGCAAAGCAAAGTTTATTTGTCACAGTTTTAAAAACAAAAAGATAGGTATTTTCTATAAATTCAAAGAAGAGCTGAAGGCATTGAAAAAAGTTTTTAATGGTAGCCTTACCACTGAGCTAGATGAATTTGTTAACAGTGATAAAAACATAGCCCTGCAAATTGTTAGCGGGAGAGAGGGAATTAGTTTGCGACAAGCCGACTGCTTAGTTTATTACAATATCGATTTCAGCGCCACTAGTTATTGGCAGTCTAGAGATAGGATGACAACAAAAGAGAGGCTTTATAATAATGTGTTTTGGGTTTTTTCTAGAGGTGGGATAGAGGATCAGATCTACAAAGCTGTTGTTAACAAGAAGGACTATACGCTTAATCATTTTAAAAAAGATTTATTAAATTTATAATGGATAGAGACACAGACTACATAAAAAAAACTGAGTGGTATTACGGAGAGCCAGTAACGGTTTTTTATCCTTTGCACTCTGCAAGATATCTTACAGATAATGATTTATGGGACAGCTCATGGCTCAAAGAAAAGTATCCGGAAAGATTTAAAAATGACGGAACAACAAGTACAGTCAAAAAAAATAAAAGAACTTGAAGAACAAGGATACTATGTCCTCAAGCTAATCAAGACTAATAAAAATGGCATACCTGACTTGCTAGCGCTACACCCCAACAATAAGGTTCTGTTCATAGAAGTAAAAACAAAAAAGGGTAGGGTGTCTAAACTCCAAGAGTATCGAATTAAAGAATTAAAAGAACATGGATTCGAAGCAGAGATACACAGAGGTTAATTCAGCAAGTTACGAAGGCTATCTATATACATTTGATAGCGACTTTGTTCTAGAGCTTATGCGTTTAGATTTGTATACCTCTATTCCAATAGTCATGCAAATTGAAAATTATGTGGATCACAACTATTGTGACTCGCCAAATGATAATTTAGAACGAGCAGGTGTTGTTAGAAAGGACAAACCTTACTTTTTTGTTGTTGAGTTATCACATTATGACGACATTATTTTTAAAAACCTACACAATATTGACTCTGATACTTTTTTAGATTACTACAATAAGAACATGCTTTTAGCACCAAAAATGTAAACAATTTTTTTTTTGCGAAATAATTTATATCTTAGAAGGCATGAATGGATTACCTCCAGTAGAAAATAAGCGCATACAAAATATAAATTTTGTCATGGCTGATCTTCATGCATCACTGAACTCAATTTACGAACACCTTATGGATAAAGAATATACACCTCTTAAAGGAGAAGTACACTCGTTAACTAAGAAACTTCGTAGCGTTGGCGAGTCAGTAACCGATGAAGTTTAGTCCTGATTATGATTTTATAGGTGCTGTCTGCATCACTCTTTTGGTGATGTACTTAATTTCTATTCTTATTTTTTAACACTCTGCGCCTTCTTCGTCTTTGAGATAGTATAGAAGGGGTTTTCTTTTTGGGATGTTTTCTTTTTGGTAGAGGCTTGTTAGTGTCATACTCTTTTTCCCACCTAGCCGCTATCTCAGGTAGATTTTTGTGCATGTACGCTCGTTGTGCTTCGCTTTGAAATGGCATATTAGTAAGGTCTATTTTTTCTTTGTTGTCTTTTTTGTTGTTGCAAATATTTAAGAGAACTTACTTGCGTTGCTTTTTTCCTAGTTTTTTTCTTAGTAGTTGTCTTTTTATTTTTCCTTACACCTTGTGCGTACTCCGAAAAATTAAATAGCTTTAATAAAAACTGACCCATATCTTTAGAATCTCCCCTTAACAAATCACCCCAATTGTCTACAAATTTTTGGAGAGTAGGCAGTGGGAGCGATGATATAGTAGCAAGTTCAGCATAAAATTGATTCATGTACTCAGCTTTTTTCTTTGGATCTTTTGTCTTATCAGCCCGAGAAAGATACCCTAATATTCTTGCCGTTTGTCCTAGCACAGGCAGGGTGGGGGCTTTGTCTGCCCATGGCTTTCCTGTTATATAATCTCGAGTAAGCTCAAAGATATCACCCAAAATAAATATTGCATTTACATTTCCTAAAATTGCTGCCATTCCTAAATCATCTAAATCCTCATCTTCTGCATCTCTTAAAAACCCTGGTAATCCTTGCGCTATCCATTGAAAAAACACTGGCATGACAACGTGATATGTAGCAAAAGTTCTGAGGTTTTCACCAAAAGTTCCTTTACCTTTTTTTCCTCCAGAAGCAATAATTCTAGACATGTTTCTCACAGCAATTATTTCTCTTCTGAAGTATTGTTTTGGGGTTGTTAAGAACATATTAAAAGCTCTGAGCACTGCATTACCAGTTTGATAATAATCCTTATCCTGCAAATCACTTGACTGTTGTGTTCTTAATGTATCTGATTCAAATCTTTTTATTGCATAGTCAATGGCTTGCTGCTCAGTGGCATTTTTATTTTTTGCTTTAAATTGTTTTTTATAATACAGGTAATTAGGAACCCCACCAAAAATAATAGCTGCCTTGTCCCCCGCCATTGTTGTTGACATAAGCCATCGTACGTACTTATTTTGTTTGTCTTTAGTAAACCCTATTGCATCTAGAACACTACCATTCATTTCGGTAAATTTCTTTTCCGCATAAGTTTCAATTGACTGCGTTATAGGTTGATTATACCTGTCTTGTAGGACAGTGGAGTTTCTCATTATCTCTTTGTATGTAGCTATACCCTTAGCTGGCGATGGAGCGTTCAATAACCATGTTGTATATCCTATATCATTTGCATAAGTAACAAAAGACGTCATCTGTTTCAATATCAAAGTCGGATTCAAACCTAATCGTGACAATAAGAATGTATTGTTCATGGCGTTTATAATCTGCACCGTCTGTTGTTGACGTATCCCTTTGTTGGCAATTTTCTGGATAGCTTCATTTATATAATCTAATACTTTGGGGCCAAACTGATTTTTTATTGTACTTGCTATTAAAGGATCAGTAAATATTTTGTTAGCATTACGAATAGGGATAGCCAAGGCAGCAAAATATTCCATATCCCTAGTGTAATTAATTAATGCATCTATACCATCAACCTGCTTTATAGGATTAGAATTTTGTTGTCGAGCCTTAGAGCTTGCCGCCGCAACATTAGTGATCCACGTTGCGCTATCGGAAAGTAAATCTAACGACTCACTTGACTCTGGCGTGTCTCTATACAATCTTCCAGCATAAAACTGATTCCAGGGCATGTCTGTTCTGTAAATCTTTTTGTATGTTTCGTTATATTGATTATATACTGAAGGATAATAATCTTGTATTAACCAGTTAGAAAAATCTTTTAGTTTAGGATCTAACTTACTTTCAATTTCTTTTCTTATTCTTGTTTCAAATTCATTATTATAATTACCGGTAGGGTTGAAGGTATTAGCAAAACTTTTAGCCAAAGAAGGATCTTGCATTTGACTATAATAGTAAAGTAATTGGTTTTGACTAATAGGCATCACATTAGAATTTATCTCAGTATGCTTTTTCTTTAATGCAATGGTCTTTTCTGAAGAACTTAATTCTTTATTTTTTTCAATATCTTTTAACTCTGCTTCTAGTACCCGCTGCTTTTCTTCACTGTATACTATTGATTCGGTTTGATTGGAATTTCTTTGGTTAGCTTTTATCCATTTATTACCAAACAATTCAGTCATCTTTTTACTAATGATAAATTGTTGATCCATCATTCTTTGTTTGAACAAACGATTGCCTTCACGGATTTCTCCCCCAACGATCTCTTGAATGTCACCTTGAAATATTTCCCCAGGTTGAGTCGATATTTGTTCTATTAAAGTAGTTAGGTCAGAAGCTGTACCCAAGAAAAGACCATCTAAATAGTTTAATGTTTTTAATACCCCGTCTTTTAATCGTCCTAATACTCTAGTTTTCTTTTCGGGAGTCACTCGTTCTTGGTCACGAGCCACATCTTCTTTTAATCTTTTGTACTCCCTATTAAGCATTGCTGTAGTTATTTCCTTTTCCTCAAAACCCTGTTCTATTAAAGAAGCTAAGGGATCTAAATCAATCCCTGTAATTTCCTTATAAGATCTTCTAGAATTTTCTCTGTAAGTAGCTGCATCTTCAGTGAGTTGATATTGAAATAAAGCTTTACCTGTGGCCTCCATTTGATTTAGACTACTAAGAACATTGCTCAATAAAGTTGTCTTGTTAGGATCATTCATTTCTTGAGTAAAAGAATTATTGATCTGCATGGCTAAAGTTAGGTCTGCCATTAAATCTATTTCTTCTTGAGTCAAATCATCTTTAACCGTTAGTTTTTGTTTTCCGTCTATCTCTTGAGCTACCTTGGCGGCTTTATTGTAATCGTCTAATAAAGTTTGAATCTTTTCATTTATTACATCAGCTGTTACATTAGGATTTAAAATCAACTTATTAATCTTAGATAAACGCTTTCTAGTTTCACTGTCTATACGTACACCTCTTAATCTACCAGATTGTATGGTTTGGTTTTTTCTGCTTAAAATATCAAGAATAGAGGTTTGAAGAGACTGGTTTGTTTTCTCAGTAACAACCTTCATTACCTCATTTTTAACTGACTCTATATTTGAAGCATCAATATCATTAACCAGCTTCATCAGCCTTCCTGTTTCCGCTTTAGAATATATAGTTCGTGGCAATACTGCCCGAACATAAGCTCTAAGCTGACGTTGTATTTCTTTTAAGTTTTTTTCGTCAAATTTAATTTCTCTTATTCTTTTATTAATAGACGCTATTCTTTCAGGGTTAGCTCTAAGAGGATCTGGAAGCATAAGATTTAATAAGTCTTTCTCCATCGTGAGCTGTTGAGAAGTTCTTCCTTTCCCTTTACCCCCTTCTCTGGTAAACTCAGGCAAGGTCGTAAACCACTCTATAACATTTTCTCTTATTTGTTCTTCAGTAAGCGGAGTAAGAGTTCCATAATCTGCTAACTCGTCATACTTTGATTTAGTTTTTTTAGCTACCCTGTCCTTTAGTCTGTTGTTTTTTTCTACAAGTTTTTGATAATAATCATCAATCTTAGACATTAGGTTTAACCCAGCGTTAAAACCTCCCTTCATGTTACCAAAGCTTCTTGGAAACTCTCTGAATGTTGAAGAATCAAAAGCTTGAGAGCTTAATGTTTTAAAAGCTTTATTTATTTGAGCGGCTTTAAAGTCTGTATTTCTGATCAAATAATCTTTAATATCAGAGTCTGAAAACCCTCCTTCTTCTCTACCTTGAACAATAGCTTCTAACAAATCATTAGCATCCTCCATTTTTTGTTCACGTCCTTGAATAGTTTCTGTTCCCGATCTAGGGTTAAAAAACTTGCCGTCTTTTGAAAAATGATAACCTGCAAAGTCTCCACGTCTTGGTCCTTCTTTTATGAAATCCCTTTCCACTCGAAGACCATAAGCTCTGGCTGACTTAATGAGTGGACCTTCAGGAATGTTAGGAGGCATGAATCCTTTTTTATTCATCTTATATAATAGCCCTAACTCTAGAGGTGTTCTTTGTTCTTTTCCTTGAATTACTTCAGTAGTGGCAACTTTAGGTATAGATCCAGCGCTGCTAGATACATTTGATTTTTTAAATTGCTCTTTTCCAACAGTCTCTTTTTTAGACACTATGGTCTCTTCTTGATTGTATTTTGTGTAGCTATTAGTTACTTCATTAGACTGCAAGAAATTAGTTGGTTGAAATATACCTTTAATATTAGCTTTAATAGTAAAAGCAAAAGACGGGTGATAATCTACATCATCCACCTTTGGTTTAGATATTTCAAATGTTTTATTATCAAATTCAACTACACCTACCAAGTCTCCTGTTTTACTACCTACATTGAGGGGATCCTCAAATTTATTTACAAAGTCTATTTTATTTTTTACTCCAACGCGCTCTTGATATTTTTTGTTCGCTGATAATTTGTCGTTAAATATCTTTCTTAGATCAGGAGAATAATTATTGTTTATATCTAACAACTCAATAAGGCTTTGTGGGTTGCTTATGAAGGGGTCTAAATTTTTGATATCATCACCTAGTTTTTTCTTGAATATATTAAAAGCTTTAACTCCAGCTTTGCTCTGTAAACCTTCATTAAAAGTGCTTATTAGTTCTTCATTTGTTAAAATATCATTATTTAAAGCTCCGTTTGTTAATTGCTCTAAGGCATTTTGTTGAAATTGCCACGACCCTTCCTTGGTTCCAACGTGGGGGGCAAATAAATTAGCGTTTCCTTTTAACGAGTTTCTTATAAACGCTTCAGCTTGAGCATTAGTATTAAAAGCTGCTAAGTTTGACTTGTCTCCAATATTTAAGCCTTGTCTTTCCATCATCATTGGGACGTAACTTTTACCACCATCGAGCTCTAGTATAATACCTGGAGCGATTTCTGTTGGTCCAGCATTAGTAAAGTCATACATATTGGTAACAAATGATTGGCCATTAAAGTCAGACAAACTTCTGTCTTCAATTAAAGATGAGAATGACCTGTTGTCTGTTGATACACTGGGAGCTTTTTGCTCTTTCCCTGTAGTGTCCTCTGGGAAAGTAAACGTACCCACTTGACCACCTTCACCTTGTTCTTGTTCTGTATCCAACTCCTTATCTTGAGAGATATCGCCTAAGACTTCTAAATCCTCCTCTGTTATTGTCTCTCCGGATCTAACTTTTTGAGCCACAGTGTTCAATAGATCGATAACATCTTGATCTGTTTGAGTAAAGTCTCTTCCTAAGTTTAGTCCAAATCTTTTTGCTATAGATTTTATAAACTCAATTACTTTATTTTTGCTAGGCGTACTCAAAGTTTTGTATTGTCCTGCTAATATTCCAAATAATTCTGCTGCACGCTCTTCATTTATTTCTTTGGAGTTGCTGTCATAATTTGCTACAAACTTATCCATTGACTCAATTAACTCAGAGTTTTCGGGTGAGGTTTTTCTTATAGACCCAACCAAAGAAGCCATGGCTTTTACAATTTGCTTGCCACTATTCTTATCTCCTATTTTATCCATCACTAACGCATGAAATACTTCATGAGCAACCGTCCTTCTATTCGCTTTATTTAGGTTAATGTGTATTGAATTATCATTAGTTCTAAAAAAACCTCTGCCCTTTCTACCTCCAGTGGCTTCTTCAAACTGTTTTTGTGTTTGATGTATAACCATTTTGACATTTGGCAGCAATGTTTTTATAGATGCAGCAGCTTTTTTGGCTGCCCTTAAAACAAACACCTGCATTTTACTGTCGGTAACCGGCGCGGTTTCTCCTTCAGGAACGTTGTTAACACTAAGATTTTCAGATATAATATCATTTGTCTGAACAGTCCCGTCAAAAAACTGATCAATATCACCCCGGTCTTCTTCTGTAACTTGCTCGTCTATCCCTACTTCCTCTTGAGTTACTTTAGTTGGATCGGTTTGAGTTGTTGTATCTTCCACTGGTCTGTCAAAGCTCTGCAACTCTTCTGAAAGTTCTGACTGAGCTTGAGCTTCAGATCTGCCTATTTCTGATAGTTGTTCTTTAAGAAAATCAACACGCGCTTTTTTTCTTTGGAAAGTTCCTAAGTCTTTAGAAGGAAGCTGATCCATTTCTTTTTCAAGCTGATTAATCTCATAAATATTTTGCAATGCTTTTTTCCTTTCTGATATAGACAGATCGTTTCCGATTAATTTATTAGCTGTGCTAGTTAATATTTCAAACTCTTGATATTCAAGATCGGCTTGTTCCTGGGTTTTTTGTCCACTTGCAACTTCATTATCCAACTTAGTTCTGTAAGATTTCATTGTGGTTTCATCTTTACCAAACTCTTCAAAAGTTTGATACAACTCATCGGAAAGTTCTATGATTTTATTTTCAGAAGCTGCTGACATTACAGCTCCAGGTACGCCCATTACAAAACCACCGACAGCTTCAGCTAACGCTCCTCTTATGACTTGTTTCCCAAACTCTTCAGACCAGAGTTCTGGAGTGCTAAACAACGCTTTATCTTCCATGGAGTTCCACACATTCTTCATCCCTATCTCAGCTGCAGTTTGCAGCCCTCCTGTTTCAGCTTCAATAAGAGCTGCTCTTGAAACTCTGTTAGCAAATTTCAAACCTTTGTTAGAGTATAACCCCTTTGCTATATTACTTTCAATAACTTTCTTAAGAGCCCGTGTAAACTGATTAGCTGTTGCTCCTTTAGGCAATATTCTAGTTACGTTCTGCATAAGCCCCGTAAGCATAGTCTTATTGTTTAGAAGACTTCTTAACCCGTAACTTTCTAATACAGCTGTTGTAACGGCTAGAGGTAGAGTAAGTTTTTTCTTTTCGGTTTCAGTAATATATTTAAAGTTCGGGTCATTTTCCATCTCCTGCATAAGCGCATCTGTTTGCAGCAAACTCATCATTGTGGTCGTGCCCATCTGACCCTTATTAGTTAAATAATTTCCTAATCTTTGTAAAACCTTTTCAGGAATTCCTTTAGCTCCTTTAAATTTAGCCTTACCCCGAGATAAAAGCATAGGCAGCATAGACGGCATTGATTTAGATAACCCATAAAGACCCTCCATAATAATACTGTCTTCTCTTTGTTTTGCAACCAACTCAGGGCTGACATCATCAAACTTTAAAAAGTCTAATATTTCTCGTACAAATTGTTTAGTAGGTTCTTTTACAGATTTAACTTTTTGGTCTTTTACTAAACGTTGAAAAGTATCTTTTAAAGTGTTGTCTAAAAAACCTGTTGGCGCATCTTCATAACCTCCATTGTTAAATAGACCGCCGTCATTTTTCCAAACCTTTGTGTCTCCTCCTTCAACAATAATTCTATTAATATCCCAACCATCTTCTTCAAATTGTTTTTTTGAGGCTGGTGTTTTAGATAACGAATCAAGCCATCTTTGAAATTCTATATCATTATTTAAAGCTCTATTAGGGATTGTAACCCCTAAGTAATTAGCAATATCTTCATAACTGTCTTTATATTCTTGTGAAGACATCCCAAAGTCTTCATCAAAAGTTTGAGCTGCACCATAAAATATATCCATTACACCACCAACGGCTGATGATGCCACGTCAGTAACTCCTGATAGTAACTCATTAAACATTCCTTTAACACTTGTCAGAGAGGTTTCAAATATATTAGAAGCACTGTCCGATTGTTTCATTAACAAATAATCACCCGTAGATTTAAATAAATCTTGTTGATACTCTTCAAATTGTTCGCTTTCGTTGCCTAAAGAAGCCTTGTCGTTTATTATCTGTTGCTCTTGTAATTTTAATTTAGCATAAGCTGCTTGCCACGCTGGTGTTTTTTTAATTTCTTCGGGCTGATTCATTAAAGCATCAAGGGCTGTCTTGTATTGACCTTGAACTTCTAAAAAGTTTTTTATTTTTTTATTCAGAGCCTGAGCTTCTAAGGAAAATAAGTTTAAATCATCCTCACGTGCCTTTGCGCTAAAATATTTCTTCCTCCCGTTATTATAGTTCGTCTCTAAAGCATCCATTTCTTTCTGCTCCATCATGTTTTGCTTTAAAAACTCCTGGAGCTGTTGTGCGCTTTCTGTTTCTCCCCTTGCAAGATCGCCCAATACTGGATCAAGATTGATAGCCAAGTCTTTACCTGTATTCCTTGATCTAACTGTCATGCCGTCAAAGCCTGAAGCTAGACCGCCTCCTTCTTTAAACTCAAAGCCATAGTCGTTGAACAGATAATTCATTCTATCAACAACTTCCTCTTCTTCTCTATCTATAAGATCTGGTGTAATGTATGCTAAAGACTTATCAAAGTCGGAATCCCCCCTTCGATAAGTTATCTCCGTCCCTTGGTCCTCATCTTCTCTCGGATCATACTGCACTGTTTCTGTCACCATTTCGTTTGAGTAATCATCAAACTCTTCTTTGGTAACATCTCTTCCGTCTATAGTGAAAGTTTCATTTGGTGGAAACGTAGGTTGCTCCGAAGAACCATCGACCAATGGTGAAACCAATTCTTTTTTTTTTACCCCCACGAGCATTCCAAAATCATCAATACTTTTGGAATATCCATTATTGGTTACATAATTAAAATTATCTTCAAGGACCTCTTGGTCTGTGCTTATCAAAGCAGCAAAGTCTTCTATAGTCTTAGTATAACCCTGAGAGACAGCTCTGTCAAACAAATCTTGTAATACTTCTTGATCCATAGATATTTATTTTTGAGAATAATCAACAACACTTCCTGTAGAATCTGTTTTGCTAATAGGCCTACCAGATTCGTCTACAAAAACAGAGCCAGGTCCAAATCTATCGTATCCAATTACACTATATTTAGATTGCAAGACATTTGGATCAACAAATTCACCTCTAATAAATGACATTAGCCTTTGATATTCTTCTAACGCATCACTTGCTTGCTCGTCATAATCAATCCTAATACCTTCTCCACCACTAGGTCCTACAACTGTAAAGAAGTCTGATGTGTTGTCTAGGGTAAAAGAAAATCCTAAATCTCCAAATTTAGCTACTAACGGGGCTATAACTTGCTTGGACGCATCTTCCTGATTAAAAGTGTTATTTGTTTTATCGCTCAATAAATCAGCATTTACACCTCCAATAACAATTCCTTTTGCATCTTTTTCTAACTCTTTATCGGCTACAATATAAGCTTCAAACGCCTCGTTAGGATCAGCAAATATTACATCACCAGCTTTAGCGTTGGCCTTTTTGTCACGTAAAGCTTGAGCTCTTTCTCTAGCCTTATTAGCTCGTTTTGTTTCATCAAGCTGTTGTTGCCTTTGGTCTGCCGAAACCTCTTGTGCCTCAGTTAATTCTTGACGATCTTTTCTTTCCCCACCCAACGAAGCTTCAAACTGACCTTCTGCATATTTCTTTGCAGCTGCTAGTTGTTTTTTCCCGTTAGGCGTATCAAAATTATTTGTGCCGTCAGGGTTAACAAGTATAAGATGATCATTTTTTTTAGCTTCCTCTTCATCATATGTAAAATCATACGATGTTCCACTTGGTGAAACCCCAACATTCTCAGTCAGAATACTTGAGACATTATCTGGGTTAACGGTATAAGAGTCAACTAAATCTCTCTTTGCATCATTTAAAAGTTTTTGTTCGGCCTCTCCTAGAGTGCCATCTTGAAGGGCTTGGTAAAATTGTTTAGTAGTTGTACCATCACTGTCCTGCACTAGTCTTTGTGTTAAGCCTTTTACAGATGCGTTTATTGACCCTTGCAAATCAAACTTATTATATTTCGCTTTAGACTGCTGAACAAGCTCTGAAACGTTTGCAAAATCCCCAGGCTTTGTAGATATTTCTCCCGTCTCTTTGTTTCGGCGAGCTACATTTACTTCTCCAGTTAATGGGTTTATATACGCGCCATTGTTGGCAAAGTTTAAATACCCTTCTGTTTGTTGGCGCATCCAGTTTTCTTTTGATTGGCTTTCACCATCTGCAAACCTTCGCATAGACTCGTCATATCCTTCGTTAAAGTTTTTTGCTGCTTGAAACATTAAGTCAGTCCCTTGGTTTGCATTAGCTCTAAATTTATAAAAATCTCTTTCAGATAAATTTCCGCCTTTTAATAACCTTTCAGCTTGGCGCATAGCATCACCCGCATCAGAAGTAAAGTCTCCCATGAACCTGTTAACCTCTGCATTTGTTCCTTGTGGCTGATCTAAAAGATTTTTTTGATAATCATTAAGCTGCTTGTCTATCTCATCTTTTCTACTCTGCCTGTCTTGTATTTCAGCTGAGATTGCATTGGTCATTTTTTGACCAACTTCACCCCAATTTATTTGCATTGGTTTTGCGTCCCTTACGTATCCGAATCCTGTTGCCATGGTTTAATTATTAGGTGGTGGCGGTATAGTTATTGCTTCTGCTTGTGGAAATATTGTTCCAAAATCATATTGTTGTTCTTGAATGTTAGAAACACTAGGAAGGTCCGCCCCAAAGAACCTTGCGGTATTTGAAGGGTTAAACTTGGATTGCGTTTGTCCAAAACTTTTGTTAGATGGATCAAACTGAGATATAGAGCTACCTGAACCATAAAGCCCTGGCAGCTTCATCGCTTGCTGTCCCATGCTCATAAGGCCGCTAACACCTGCTTGATTGGCGGCTTGTCGTGCTGCTCTAGCGTCTGCTGCAATTCTTTGTTGCCCAGCCGCCTCTCCTAAATCTATGTTAGCTCTAGCGTCTCTTAACCTGGATTCTTCGGAAGCAGCTAATTTTTCTAAATCTTGCATCTCTCTACCCATAGCTGTTCGCGTCTGAGCTTGTTGTGCTTGATTAAAAAGCGCTGCCTTGCCTGCTGTTACAGCAGCTCCTCTTTGCTCTCCCTCTTGTCCAGCCTGAACAATCTGTCCGAGTCCCGTCAAAGCTGCTTCACGCTCTAAATCATAGGCTTCTTTTTGAATAGACAAACCTTCATAAAAGTTTGTTTGGAGTTTAGACTTAGCGTCTTCCATTGCTTTACCCGCTGCGCGTTCAGCGGCCTCTTGTTTTTTTCGTTGCTTTCCCGCTTGTACAAAGCTACTTGCTGCTCCTCCCGCGGAGATGGCTAAAGAAGCGGCTGTCGCTATTGTTGCAAATGCTGCCATATTATAGTGCTTTAATCATTTCGTGTGTGTATGTGTCTCCCTTTATATAGCCTAGTTTTTCGTATGTTTTAATAAGACCTTTGTTTTTTAAAAGAGCATATGTGTATTTGTTTCCATTGTTTTTGCAAGTATTAGTGAGTGAATCTACAAGAATTTCTACAGCTTTATGCTTTTTCTTTTTCTTTGTGTATTTTTTATTTGATATTATCCAGTCCACCCAAGCTACTTTTGAATTTGTTATATATATAAAACCTGCGCAAACAGGTACGTCGTTATCTAATACTAATAAACCGCCTTCTCCTTCATCTGGCAAAAAATCTTTTGCCGGAGGCTCCCATCCCCAGTCTTTCCACCAATCAACAAGTGTGTCCTCGTAGTCAGTGGAATTTAGTTTACGAATATTAAACTCCATACTCTAACAAAGATACTAATTTTTACGGATAGCTTTTCATTATCTGTGACTCCACCGCAAAGAGCTCAGCTCTTCCTGGCCCAATGTTTTCTAAAGTCATTAAAGCATAATGACCGAGTATGCCGTGCGACTCAGCTATTGAGTTTTTTAAAGCCATCATCAAAGGTGTATTTGTAGTTGGATTAGTGGCTCCTGATATCGTACTGTCAACTGTTATGGAGCTAGTGTCTATAGTTGTAATTACCCCTGCTAGAGCTGGTGAATTAGTAAACTCATTTAAATAATATAAATAATCTCCAATACTAATTATGGAATCAATTGGAACTACAAATGAAAATACCCTAGGGTTTGTCATTGTAAAACCTGTCGTGCTACCAATTCCATTTACTGATCTAAAATCAAAGTCGGCTAGCGTGGTCGGTGATTGTGAGGTGTTCTTAATAGCCGCGTAGTAAGCACCCTCTTTTAATTCAAACCATGTATTGTTAATAAAAGCCTCATTGTTCATGTCCGTGTTTAAACTTATATTCCAAGGAGAATCTGCCTCTAAGGCTATTGTTTTAAACAATTTATTGTTCAGAGGAGAATCATTTATTACAGTGGTTATAGTGCTGTTGTATTGTACACCATAAAAGTTGTTGCGTAAAGGACTTGTGTTGTGCCGGTACAAATTACCTCCTGAGAAACTATAGAAGTAATTGTTCATACCCACCATATAATCAGGATTGTATGAATAAAAAGATGGCCAACCACTTACACCGTTGCTATATGTGAGCGTATAAAGCTCACCATCAGGTATTTGAGGTGTTGCAATTGGGTTCGGTGATGATGGGATTTGTGCCAAAGCTTTTATATTTTATAAAACAAATATACAAAAAATTAAAGCTGCTATGGTATGGGCGTTGCTGTTGGCGTAGGAGTAGGAGGGATCGGGGTTGGTGTGGGTGTTAGCGTAGGAACAAAGGTTGGCGTTGGCGTAGGGGTAATCTGCGTCCCTCCTATGCATATTTGTGCCGATCCTTTTGTCCTTCCCTCTGGGTCATTAATTATTAAATCAAAAGTCAATACCGTATAATCTCCACTTGGCATAGGGCTAACTGGGTTCGGTGGAAAATAAACTTGTGAGGGTCCAAAACTATAAGCAGGAGACATTAAGGTCTCGGGATAAAACCTAGCATATTCATTACCCAAAGGATCTAATATAACTCCAACCGCATACACTTGACCAGAGCCACTTAACCAATTTGCTCTTATAAAAGGTGACAAACCAGCTGATAAGGTAAGATTGTTAGGCAATGTTATTATTTCTCTATTAGCCACGTTGTAGCTTTTGCCGTCTGCCCCTAGATACTGAGTAATAACAGGAGCCGATGTGCCTGTTCTAATTTCAGCTGTACATGTAATGTAACTCATAAATACAAATTTACAATTTTTTTGCTTTGTTTATTTTACAACTCCCGTTACTTTGTTTGTCCAGCCCTTGGCTTTACTGTAAGGCCACACCACATAACTTGTTGGGTATTGCCCTATAAATTCACTTTCAATCATAATTTCCTTTAACCCTTTCCAGTGTTTAATTGTATTTGGAAGAACATCTTTTCGATACAGTTGTTTTTTGTTTTTATCCTCAAAGATAACCGCTACAAAAGTATAATCATCTTCAGTCAACTGACTGGGTGTTAGGGTTATTTTATATCTAAAAAGTTTGTGATATACTTCTGATCTAATTTTAGGTGGCTTATTGTCTAAAGTAGATTGCTGCACCGTACGATCTTTAAAATTAATACCATTTAACATTTCGTACCATGATAGAGAAGATATAGGTCCTAAGTCATAACCCTTCATTGCGCGCTTTGCGCATGGAGAACATTTCTGATTATCTATTTTCAATAGGGTTTTTACTCTTGTTTTAGATGATTGATCAAGCTTGTCCCACTGATTATTATCTTCCCAATGTTTATGTCGTCCTTCTCTTGTATATTCATGCCACGCAATTAAAGTGTTGGGATGAAACAATTCATATCCCCAACTACTAGCTCTAACTGCTATACTGATTTCTTCACCATGAAAATACAACAACGGATCATGAGGGACTTCCCTACAGAAACCTCCTATTGTAAAAGCAAAATGCCCCGAGTAAAACCTCGCTGGTATAGGGTGTTTAGTATTCTTCTTTATGTGATAAGGCAAAAACAAAGGTATGCCTTCGGGTGTAAATCTATCAAACGACATGCCCCAAGGAACTTTTGATCTGTGCTCAGGATCGTTGTTAGGGTCATAAGAGGGTAGGTAGCTAGTAATCAATGGTTTATTAAAACCTTTTTTGCGTAATCTAAAAAACATCTGGACACATTTATCATCCCAGTTTTTTACAAATCTATGGTGTGAGTCTAGATGTAACGTAAAATATTCGCTAGAGTAATGCTGTTGTATTTGATTTCGAGCCCAACAAGTTCCCATAGACTCCGTATGAGGAATATCTATTATAATAAAACGGGAATCATTTTTAAATTCTTCTAAGGTGTCCCATGTATCCTTAGAACTATGTTGATGAGCTACGCATATAGTTAACTGTTCTGGATACTTAGCGTTTTTTATTAAGCTGTGCAGGGTAGGAATTAATTCAGGGTCACGATAGCTTGCTATCTGAACAAATATAGAATACATTTGATTTGATTTTATGTATCAAATATAATAAATATTAAAACACCGGGCTCCCTCCTCCTGGACCTGGTCCTTGTACAGTACATGCTTGACAATCTGGACCTACATAAATTATTAGATTCATTGCCGGGGTTGTATTTGTAATATATTGAGCTGGATTAGTTGTTTGGTTAACCAATTCCCAACAAACAGCTCCATATCCCGTCGCACCATCGTCTCTATATACGGATCCTGCACCACCTGCATTAAACACAGGATCATTTACCGGGTTTGACGATACACGAAGTTGATTTGTTGTAATATTGCTAAAACTTGGATCGCAAGCTTGTAATATCCAATATGTATCTGTCGGACAGCCCACTATAACACCAGTGTACCCTGGTTGTCCTTCAAGGACACCGTTTACATCTATAAGCTCAAGGTTAAATAACTCTGTTTTACCTATTAACTGACTTGGCGGTAACAAGTTTTGGTTTAAAGTGTATATTGTTGAGCCACCATCATCAGTAATTCTAGTATAACCTTGATAATTTGTTCGTTGGGTTCTAAAATAAAAATCTGATGACGCATCGCTACATCTAGTTAACTGTATTACAAGCTCGGTAGTGACGTTAAATGAAGGACACCCTGTTTCTCCAGCTAATAAATTTAATGTTAAGTTACGACCTCCTGAATCCTCTAGACGATCTGAAACAGGTATTATACCTTGTCCTGAAATTGTACTGTCATAAGTATAATATTCTTCAGGCGTGGTATTGGTTGTAACAAACCTCTGATTTGTTGTAGGTTTATTAGTTATAGTTCTTAAGATCCATCCACCTGCGGGCGTTGTTCCATCTGCAGCAGAACATCCATTTAATTTGTAATACAATGTAGGCATGCTTGTAGGAATTGGCTGTATAGTTCCGGAAAGCGTATTTACTACAGTCGTACCGCTAGGAGTTGGTGGTATTAATCCACTAGGGTTAGTTGCTGAATATTCAAATGGATTTGGAGCAAACTCAAACCCACTTGCTGGGGTTGCGACTATAACAAAATTATATGGTGTTTGAGCAGGCCCTGTTAGTGTTACGGGTCCTGGTGCTCCGCTACCATCATAACCTGAGCCCGAAAGAGTATAATTTACTCCTAAAGTTCCTACAATATTATTTGTTACAGTCTGTGTTACATCATATAGCGTTGCTGTAGCAGGAGGCGGCGATGCGCAATTGGCACATGTAGTAGCGGCCTGCAACACGCCATTTAGTTGTTCTCGAGAAATTGCAGTGTTTGAATAAAACCCATCTGCAGCTAGCGTAGTAAGACCAATATCGGTATACACAGAAGTCGCTTGGTCTAAGGAGCCCGCGTCTAAGTAAAAAAGTGCTTCAGTTGCCATAGTGTTTTATGTTAAGTTGGACAATTTGCTCTTAAATTCCATAAAGTCCCAGATATCGGCGCATATACTTTTATGGTACAAAATGTTGTTGCAGTTGTTTTTTGAAATGAATATTGTTGATATACGCCCGCCGTTGTTTGAACAGACCCCGTTGCCGGATTTAACCTTTCGGCAATAAATCCACCGTTAGGGACAGTTGGCATAGGAGCTGGACCGTTTGGCGCATATGCTTGACCTGTAAATGATCCGTTATTAGGCTCAGTATAAAAAGTCCCTGTTGAAGGATCAAACCCTTGAAGTGCTCCATGAAGCGCATTGAGATTGGGAGTACCTGTGTATTTTGTATCTATAACTACAGCCCCATCAAATTCCACAATAAGTCTATCTGGTACGCTTTGAGGTGTAAATTCAAACACTACAGTTCCGGTGCCGCTTCCTAATGTATATATTTGTTCGTTAGGATAAGACGGCCCCCCATCAAACCGTGTTGCACTACCACACGGTGTAGTTGTAACCACCGGTATACATCCGCAACACGCATTAAAGGCTGTTGTATTTGTACATAAAGTGGCTGCAGTAATGCTTCTATAATCCCAGATTAAATATAAATTATCATCATCCTTAGTCATAGTAGGCATGGTAAAGGTTGCATAATTAGTGTTTACACCTTGTATGATGGGAGTAGCCTCTGATGAGGCAGCAACTAATGCATTCATGTCTGTCACATTATTACCATAAACGGTGGCACTTCTTAAAAAGCGCAGTTTGTTTGACGCTTGGTTAAACTGGTAGGTATCTGTAGGAAATTGATTGCTTATAATACTAACAATAGCTCCTTCGTCAGGTACCGTGTTTGAGCCTAACGACCCTGTTAATGTTTCGTACTGCGAAATTATTGTTCCGCTACCAGAGTCAAACTGAACAAGATTAGATTGTGTGGGGGATGAAAAGACATTATCTGTCCATCGATATTCATTATGTATTGTTTTGTTAGCATCAGGACTAGTTGTCAGTGCAATATTATAGACAGTAATAAAATTTTCAACAGGACAACTCACAGTAACTTCCGCAGTGTCCGAAATTAAAGCAGAGGTTGAGGCTTCTATTGTCACTTCTGTCTGATCTATATTGTTTTTAGGTATTGTAAAGCTTCCACTTATAAACACTAAACCACTTGTATATTTAACCCCATTATAATATGCATTAAATGTATAGCCAACTCCCGTGTTGGTATCTTGAGTTACCATTGGAGAAATGCCAGCCTCTGTTTCCATTTCCTCTAAACCTCCTGCAGGAGTATTTGGTTCAGTAATAATGTCGTCATTAGAAGCATTTGGTATAATATAAGACACAGTAACTTGTCCTATTGTTTGCCCAACGTCAACACAATATAGGTTTCTTTTCCCTGGTTCTATTAAAATATTTTCCGAAACGTCACACGCCAAACATAATTTAAAATCAAATGTATTTTGTAGGTTTTTAGCCAACACAAACTCATTCATGTATGGGTCATAACCTCCAAGTTTTTGGGTGCCTAATGAGTCAATAAAGAAGTCTCTAAACCACCCACGCATCCCCCGCTCAGAAATAACAGTAAGTTCTTCTTGACCGCTAGACCCTCCTCTTAATCTAATAACTGCACCTCTTTTAGAGTCAACAAAATATTTATCAAACCCCCAGATAGCAAAACTTTCAGGGTTGTTGCTTATACCATACTCTTCATCCCGTGCTATTTGAATCCCTAATACTTGAGGCACACTAGTTAAAGTTCCTCCTCCTGCGGCGTCTGTTAATAAATCTTTTCCTACTGGTACATAAGATATTTTATCTTCTTGTAGTGTAAGAATATCGGTACGTCTAGCGTAAATTTTTCGTATTGGCCCAAAAGAATCTTCTAAAGGACTAAAGTTTGATAGGCCTAAATTAAATTCATTTAACTTGTTAACATTGCTCTCGTCATTAAATACACCACTATAAGTTAAATCAGAAAAACGATGTGCCTCTTTATAAATCTGAGAGGAGGTTGTTGTAGTTCTATTACCAAAGTTTAATGGCTTACCTGTTATTGAATCTCGTACCTTATAACTTTCAATTCCATCACCAAACGCAATACAGTTTGAAAAGCCTGTTTCAATAATTGCGTCTTGAGCTGGAATTAAACCAGAGTTTTGAAAATCAACTACTTGGTTTTGAGAGCTCCCTAAGTGTTGCCCAAAAGCATCGATTGAAAACGTTAAATTGTTTTCATACCATACATCGGGCAAAGCGTCTAGTGGTTGTGTTTCAAATATAATATTAGAATTTGTCCTTACCACTTCAATGTTAACTTCTAAGCTGCTGCTTTTGCTTCCAGAACAGCTACGATCCCCCGTTATTCCTAAAAAAGTTTCTCCGGTTGCGCTTCCTCCCGTTGCGCTTTTAAAGAATTGTAAAAAAAACTGGCCATTCCCTTGACCTGCTAAATCGTTACCAGTGGGGTTTGCAGTTGAAATGTTTTGCAAACTAGAGTTGTAAGAAACAGTGCCAATATAATCGTCTTCATCCGAACCACACCTAAAAGTTGAGTTGGTTTGAATTAATCCTGAGCTCGCTGTGCCTAATCCTTCGTTGTCAAAAAACGCTTTAAAATTTGAATAATTTGCTTTTGCTATAATAGTTTGTTCGTATGTCCAAGTTCTTCTTTCGCAATCTGCGCCACAACTTCTTCCATTTCTAACTGCTAGAATACTTATTTTTACTTGACTTGCAGCAGGTATATCATAATCTAGATATTGACTTGTCCCCGTTCCTCCTGGGTTTTGTACACTAACTGGATAAAATATTTTTGGGTAAGTATTACCTTTTTTACGAGAATTTGCTAAAACGCCGTAACTTATAAAACTACCAAAACTATCTGGTGCGGCAACAGCAAAATTATTAGGAATCATCTTCATGTAGGTCCCCGCTGGTGCCTTGACCTTGTCCCCTGTGGGGTCTAAAGGATTTGTAAACTCTACAAACCCAGTCTCTAAAGTTTCTTTTTCTAAAACAACTGCATTAGTGCAATTTCTTCTAACCCCTACCGCATCTCTTTTAACAATTAAACGGTCACCTGCTTGTACTTTACTAGCATTTTCTCCCTCAAGCAAAAAGTATACTGCGTTTGAATTATCGGATTGAACAAAAGTTGATACGTATATTGTTTCGTATGTGGATTTATCTGGTTTTATACAAAACTTATATTTTGTTGCCCAGAAAGGAGCTATCTGAGCTGAAGGCCCTGGGAGCTGCCCCCCTGGTATGTTAACTGTAATACTGTTTGAAAGAGCAGAGTCGCCACACGATGTGGAAACTGTGTTAAAAGGGCTAACTAAAGCGGTTGATGATCTATTAAAATCATCCATATATATTATACCTACTTCATACCCACGATTACTATGTAAACTGTAATTGTCATTAGAACTGATAAATGAGGATCCAACACTAGTTACTTCAAAGTATTCATAGCTTTGATTTAAGCCATCAATCCACTTCATAGCAACAAGCTGTAAAACTATTTCGTTTGAAAAAGGTTGAGATAATATAGTAAAACCTTGGGGCGAGGTAGTAACACCACTAGCGCTTTTGGTAAACGATCCTAAATTAGTTGGTATAGAACAATTAAATGCGTCTGTAAATGTAAAACCATCGCATGAGTTGGGCACGGTCTGTACATTTGTTGCGTCTCCTATAGCAGAGATAAAATCAGCGTCTTGAGTTAATGAATAAACTGATGAATAATCTCTTAAAAGTTCGTAACTAAAACTAACTGATGTAACCCCAGTGGCTGTAGTGGGGGCTGACCCCACTGCTTGATAAAAAGAATTATGAGTAAATGATAAGTCCCAAGTAATTTGATTACCTCTTTGTAATTTTTTATTTGTTAGATCTACCCCAAAAGTAGAGTTAGGTATGTTTGTAACTGATCCAAAAGTATAATTCGAATTGGTGCCTATAGTCGTATCAAGATCGGTCTCTTGTATTTCTTTTTGAACTAAAGAAGTTTGATAGCTAAAATTTACTGCATTATTAAATCGGTCTTTTAAATTATATCCTTCGTAGTAATTACCATAGACTAATCTGTTGCCCATTAGTGTTTGTGCTTGGGCTTTTAATGGCACATTGTCATAAAGCCTAAGTATTTCGTTTTCAGGCAATACGGTAAATATTTTTTGGTTATCAAAATTAAATAAGAAATTATTATTGTCACCTAACCCCATTACGGCTTTGTCAAATCTCTCAATTATTTTAATTGTAGGGTCTGACATGTCTTTAAATAGCAATTCTATTCCTGTGACCAACGGGCCTCCAGTATTAAAAGTTATATCAACAGCATTAATGGTATTAACCATTCCTTCATTTAAAAAACTAGTTGGTGTAAATTCAAAAGGACCAGCCCTAAAAGCTGGATTGCTAAATTGTGAGACGGCTGAAAACTCACCGTTTTGATATTGGTATCTATAAGCGAAACAAATAAACCTGTCTTCTAAAAAGGTTCCTCCATTTGGAATAGTTTTTAAAATAATTGTAGGCGCAGACACGGGTGGTTTTTTAATAACTAGTATACTTTCGGCGCTAAATTGATCTATATATGACATGCTATATTGTTAAAGTATAAGTTACACCATCTACTAAAGTTAATCCACTAATCTGCAAAGGCCCTGTCGCTTCAGGATTATATGCCGCTCCTTTTTCATCAGTATAAGACAAAATACTTACTGAATAATTAGCGGAAAATATTCCACTAGATCCATCACTACCTGATATATTACCAAATATAATTCCAGTTCCTGGGTTAGATGTTCCTGAAGACAATATTAAACCAATTGTGGTTGTACCATCAGAAAGCTGATGAAACATTGTAAGTGCCAATCCAGTCGCGTCGTTTGCACCTTGTATTCCATAACCAGGAGTTGTTGGAAAACCTGTAACGATCGGGGTGTTTTGATTAAAAGCAGTACTACCAAACGTATAACATCCAGTCCCTGGTAAATTAATTTGTGTCGTTGTTGGTGCCGCGCCTACGCCTGTACCGCTTGTGGCTCCTGGACAACCCAACAAAGTTCCTCGATGAAACCCTACAGATCTAAATCCACCAACCGAATAACTCCCAGCAGTAAACACAAATGCCACTGTTTGGTTAGGATTGGTTATTGTTATGGATCCAGCTATTGGTTCTGCATATGCGTTTCTAGTATTAATAAACCTTGGAGGGTTTAAAAAATCAGTAAAAAACAATAAATCGCCGACTTTGTCTGTACCTGTAATTAAGTATTGTGGATTAAAATTTAAGGTTGTATTTTCTCCCGTCCCGTCATCTATACTAATTACATGATAAGTCAACTGTCCAGTTAATACATTTAAAGAAACAATCATGTCAAGCTTTCCAGTATCGCCTAAAGAAAAGTTAGGGTCATGCACAAACCAATATAAAGTTTCATTAGCTCCATCTTCATAAACTCCAATTGTTCTAGCTTCGCTACTTAAAGGTGTATTTGTAGCAGTTATAGGATCTATAAAATATAACTCTGTTAATCTAGAATTACCTTTAGTGTTTTCTACCGACCCTACCTCTGACTCTTCAGTAGAGCCAAGCCTAACATTTAACGCATCAACATACTCGCCGTTAGGTAGCAGCCTTTCGTCAAGGCTTTTATTCATTCGCCCTAATACAAAATTTCTTTGCGTTTTTGCCATTTTATTTTAGCCACTTGTTTTCCCCCCTCATGTTCATCAACAAACGCCCTGGGTGAATATTACTTAACCGTATTTTTGCATTTCTTAATAATGCTGTTTTATCTTTTCGTGCTCTATTTATTATATATTCTTGTACACCAAACTTACTATTTAATACTGCATACTTAATATAGGCGTAAATGTAATCTTCAAAAAGCTTATTTAAAGTAACTTGAGAATCATCTCCACCTTCCATGCCATCCGAAATGTATTCTAATATACACTGCTCGTTAGCCATGGTAGAATTAAAATTAATAACCCCTGCCTTCTTATCTATTGTAAAGGTAGGGTTGATGTTGGCTGTCTCTGTGTTAAGCCCGTAGCGAGCTCCTATGAAAGTATCGTAATAGTCCTCATTGTAAGGTGGATTATTATCTTGATCTAGACTAGCTTGGTTCAAGTAAATGCTATTTAATGACCCATCTTGTCTTGACGAATCTAAGGTGGATGTTTGAGTGTTTACATTATCATCCGCATCATAAGTAAATGTAGCTGTTGCTGATTGAACGTATGATAGTGCCGACTGAACTTGTATGTTTTCAACTAGCGGCCTTATTGTATTGTTTTTAAACAAAGAGACACGTACCCAATTTATATAGTCAGAGGGTAACACAAATCTTAAATCAGAATAAACAGTAAGCTGCAATGATTTAATTTCTTTAAAAGCGTCATAGTTTAATTCTTGGATACCACGCTTAGCATGAAATAGTATTTTAAACCTGTCTTCATTATTAATCAATGAATGGTTTCCGTCATACATTAAAAGAAAGTTGTTTACAATATCAGTCAAACTAACGTACTGATAAGAGCCCCAATTTAAATCCGTTGGGTTGACGCCATCATTAGTGTAATATTTTTTTTGATCTATGTAAGCCATAATTATTGTTCTTGATTTTGCATTTGTTCTTCAACTTGACCAAACTTAAACACATCTCCCTCTCTAATTGATATTCCAACGTATTGAAGTATTTTAGAAACCAAATCATTTCCATCATCAATAGGCAACTCAAAATCTTGATAATCCGCTTGGCTCTGGTCAAATATAGGAGCACCCCCAGCAATTGTTGTAAAAGTCCACTTAGGATCTTTGGGGTATCTAATGTATTGTGCGACTACTTGGCCCATAGCAGATACGGAGTTGGGGTGTATTGTTATGCTATTTGCTTCCTGAGTATAAGCTGGATATGTAATGTTAGGAGCAGTAAGTAATGAATTATTTAACATTGTTATTTTACTACTATTAACGAGCTCCGCTTCAGCTGACAAATTTGATGATGAATATATTTTATAATCTTTTCCCGTTGCCGTAATTAAAGTTGTATTGATTGTTAATGTAGTGGTATTTGTAAAGCCTACTATTAAGGCAGTAGTAACGACGTTGTCGCTTAATACTATAGAAAGTGTTTTGCCTACCAAGTCAGCTGTAAAATTAGCCGCTGCATCTATTAATTCATTACCAGCGTTTGCTCCAGCCACTCCCGTGTTTGTTCCAGTGGCTGTTATTGTAGAGTAAACTAAAACTTTATTTAATAAATAATAATCTGAGCCAGTAGTCGCAGTGGTCGGCATTAAGTAAACATTGCCTAAGCCTGTTGGTGCTTGAGCTGTGGCCGTAGTATAAGTTTGTGCTAAACTAGCTGTATTTGAAAAAGTATCAATAACTTCTTCATAGCCCTTTTTTAAATCTGCATATCCCGTGCCTGATAACCTAGCGTTTTCTTCATTTATCTGCTGATTGTATTGAAAAAAATACTCATCAAATAAATCTAATTGTGCTTGTTTAGCAAATAAGTTGAAATCACTCGGTGAAATATAGCCATAGTTATTCTTATTTATGATTGCTAAAACTGTATTTCGTACAGAATTTATCATTGTTATTCTTTTACACAAAGATAAGTAAAAAAAAAAGAGGTCAATTTTTGTTGACCCCTCTTTAGATAATTAAGTTATTCGCTAATATTAAGCTAGTTCAATAATGCTCACAGCCATTGGGGGTGCCAAAAGAGGAGCTACATTAGTATAAGAGGATGAGAGCATATTTTGCAATTCTCCTATTAAAAAATTCTGCATCGCCACTTCGGTTGAATCCGCAGCGTGAGTCAACTTTATACTATCTGTACTTGCAGAAGCTCCGTTATAATTTATCAAAGTTTCTGTAGTTGATGTTTGATTAATAAACAAAGCCTCGCTTGCGTTTACTAAAACCGGTTTCAATCCGGTTACTGGAAGGTTGAAATATTTTATCATAATTAAGCTATTGTTACGTTAGAGATTACTGTAGGCGCATCGTCAGTTATATCGAGTACTCCTTCAGACCACTTGCTTTGCGCTACTTCTACAAATTTTGATTGTAAATAATTTACCATGTTGTTACCACTGGAAGTATCTGCTGCATGAGTTATAGTGATTACATCAAAAGTTGCCTCTACTCCACTGTAATAAATTGAAGTACTGGTAAAGGGAGATCCGGTAGTATTACAAAAAATAATCTTCTCTGCGGGAATCATTAAATTTCCGTTTGAAGCTGTTTTTACTGTTAATAATTTTGCCATCAGTTATAAATTTTAGATGTTAATAATACTCAAAGGTACAAAAAATAAAATAGCCCCTATTGAAGTATAAGGGCTATTGATTATGAAAAAACATATTTTCCTCTCACAGAAAATACATGCTTTTTAAAAACACATTATTTACATGTTCTTAGCAAGCACAGATAAATGTTTTAATGATTCTAACCCTTCATCGGTTTGAAAGAAAGATGCTATTATATAAATCGGATCTTCTTCATAAGGAACGTTTAACATTTTCTTTTTATTAGAGGGTGTATTAAACCACACCTCCTTGTTGTTATTCCTGAACTGTAAAATCTTTTTATCAAAAAATAATTGTATTTCAGCATTTAATTTTAATGCAGGATCTTTTAATAGTAATAAAAAATCTTTAGGTTGATTTTTTGCAAATACTAATATATCTCTTCTTAGCTCTGCAGTAGTTACGGTTGTTACATCTTGTTGAAAAAGTACTCTACCTACATTTTCTACTTGGTCCACAGTTAGCTGACGCGCTTCTATTAAAGCATCAACCTCAGCATTTAAGTCTTCAACAATTTGGGCCGCATCTTTAGCTTTATCAACTTCAACATACACCCTACCTTTACCAGGGTGATAAGATAAAAATTTCTGTAAGACTTGGTTTTCTTTACGGACAGTTAAAAATCCGTTTTCAAATACTATGGGCTCTAATATTGCATTATCATCTTGGTCTTCCTGAAAGGGAGAGTTTTGGTTTCTTGCATATCGTAAAGCTTTGTTTGTTCCTGTTTCTTCATCAAACCACAACAGAGGAAATCTTTGGGTATGTCTTGATGCTAAGATTAAGGATAATGGCGCTGTGTCGCGCGTAAGTTTGTAGATTTTATCTACGTATTTAGTAGTAGTTTTCATTTGATTTGATTTAAATTTTATAATAATAATGGGGGCTTTAACACCCCCATTAAATTCACTCTATTACTCTTGGAAGATAAAGAAGTTGTTAGCACCTAAAGTACAAACAGCTCTTTCTGACAAGAAGTTTACTTGCATGTTATCAACATCACTTGTCATTGCACCACCAGCAGAACCAGTAATCCAAGTCTTGTAACGTCTGTCTTCTGTTTCAGAAGCTCTGTATCTAACATGTAGGAAAGGTCTCTTAGCGTTTTTACCAAGGATTTGGTCATAAACACTAGTTGATCCTGCCGGTACAAGTAGTCCGTTTACACGTCCTGATCCTGCTCCTGTTGGAAGTCCACCTCTCATAGTTGGGTCATTTAAGTATTTCCAGTCAGTCTTATAGAAGTCATAACCTCTACGGAATCCTGAGAAAC
>Ga0209337_1000228_pt1 | contig 44618 bp, 26 predicted proteins | sample LinPmetageLP53_FD_184044 | JGI IMG/M metagenome (GOLD analysis project Ga0209337, IMG submission 184044) | Marine viral communities from the Pacific Ocean - LP-53 (SPAdes) (version 2) | ecosystem: Environmental > Aquatic > Marine > Oceanic | place: Pacific Ocean | collected 2010-02-08
ATGTCACTGCATTGAAGGAGAATCGTGTGCGTCTGTTGCTTGGTGCAAAGGACGACAAGTACCAACAGGTATACACGAAGCACTTCGGTCGTGAGAAGCCACGTCGTGACGACTTGTTCATCAAGTCTCTCAACGATGACTATGGTGAGTTTCGTGCAGACTTCGACGCCAATGATTTCAACCTCAAGCGTTGGACTCCCGGTGTAGTTACACCTGCCGAAGCAGAACCAGCAACTGCTGAAGCAGCAGGTGATTGGATATAAGATTGTGGGCTGGGCTGTATCTTTACAGTCCGGCCCTTTCTTATCATGATACAAATACGTAAAAGCGACGAATACCTAAGCAGAGACAATGTACTTACAAAGGTGTCTGAGTATCAGATATTCAAATACTTCTGTAGGAACTTCAAGGAGTTGAGCACTAAGTTCTGCAGTGACCTCAGGGAGGACAAGTCCCCAACCGTTAGCATCTCTCTTATGGGGCAGAGGCTGCGATATAAGGACTTTGGCCATCCTGAACATGCATTTGATTGTTTCTCTTACGTTGCTTACAAATACAACACAGACTTCTATGGAGCACTTATTCACATTGATAGCTGCTTTGGGCTGGGCCTGTATACTGGTATACGTATTAAAGGGCTTGTACCACAGGTGGCAGAACCAGTACTTAGAGAGAAGAAGCGGTCAGAGATAAAGGTCAGAGTACGTGACTGGAATCAAGCTGATGCTGACTACTGGAAGCAGTTTCACATTAGTAAGAAATTATTGCGTATATTTGACGTTCAACCTATCTCACATTATTGGATCAATGAACAACGTTTTTCGTGCAATAGTATCAGTTACCGTTACCGTTTTGACTGCGGTTATAAGATTTACCGTCCGCTTGAAAGCGATTTTAAATGGAGTTCTAATGTGGCTATGGAATGCCTACAAGGCTATCGGCAGCTGCCTGAACATGGTAAGACTCTGGTTCTCACAAGCTCTCTCAAGGATATCATGTGCCTGGCGGTGCTTGACCATCCATCCATTGCTTTACAATCAGAAATGCTTGTGCCAAGCGAAACCACCATCGAAGAAGCGCAAGCGCGCTTCGAAGAAGTAATCGTTCTGTACGACAATGACTTTGACAAAGAAAGTAACCCTGGCCAGACAATGGCCGTTAAGATCTGTCAGAAGTATGGACTTGGTAATATTGTAATACCTTCGTATTATAAGTCCAAGGATATATCAGACTTGATTAAAAATTACGGATTACAAACAGCAAAGGATGTCATCACGAGGAAAGAGTACAGGAGTTCGAAAGCGAAGAAAGAAGATACGTAACGCTAAGGCTAAAGAAGTAGACGGTATTAAATTCAGGTCTCAGCTAGAGGCCCACTGTTACAGACAACTTCGTGAAGCTGGTATCCCAGCTGACTATGAGAAGCATAAGTATGTTCTCATGAAAGGGTTTTACTATGACAACTCCTCATACGAGGACAATGGTAAGACGGGATACTTGGACAAGAAGAAACACAAGGTCCGTGATATCACATACACTCCAGACTTCGTAGACCCACAGGGTCGATGGGTTATAGAGTGTAAAGGCTACGCAAATGAACGCTTCCCACTCAAGTGGAAGATGTTCAAGAATCTTTTAATGGAATCAGGAGACCCGCCGGTGTTGTATGTTCCGAGAAATCAGAAACAGAACATCGAAACAGTACAAATGATTCTACAACTAATAGCCCCCACAGTTTTGTGAGGGCTATTTCTTTATCTAATAACATGAGCATTAAGACAATCGGTAGGCAAGTGCAAAGTAATAGCGCTGGCCTGCAGAAGCGGATCAACAAGTCCGCGGAGAAGCTTGTCTTTGATATTCTTCAATCTACACAATACTCTACCCCGATACCTTCGACTGTACGTGAGCTGGTGACAAACGCCTGCGATTCACAACGTGAGAAGGAGATTGCGTTGGAGATATTGTCAGGAGAGAAGAAAGTAGAAGACTACTATATTACTAGAGATGATGAGCAATACATTGACTCAAACTTTACACCAGAATACTATGATCCTTCGTATCTTTGCACGTCTAACGACAGAGTTACAGTAACTTACAAAGAAAACGATGGTACAGGGTTTTGCGATGTGTTTAGTGTTTTGGATTATGGCGTGGGCATTGGACAAGGCCGCCTGGAGGGGTATCTGGAGCTTGGTTTCTCGACTAAGAGAAACACTTCGGAGAACTTTGGGGCGTTTGGGCTAGGTGCTAAGGTCCCGCTATCTACTGGTGTAGACTTCTACACTGTAGAGACAGCACACAACGGCAAGCTGTTCAAGATGAACTGCTTTGCTTACAAGACGGACTTCCTGATTGGGAAGTTCCAGGCCGATGGGTTCATTACATTCAGTGATGGTACCAAGGTCTTCTATCAGAATACTACTTCTAAGAACTTTACGAAGATCTCCTTCGGTGTCAAACGACACAACCGTGGGAAGTATGTTGATGCAGTACAGGACCAACTGAACTACATCGACATCGTTGATCTGAGTCAAGTCTATGAAGATGGTACTGAGATGGATCGGAGTGTTCGGAGTGATATCCTCTATAACTCTGACAACCTGATTATCTCAGATACTTGGGCATGGCGTAAGCCCCACATTCTTATGGTTAAAACCCCAGGAGCCACTACGGGTATTAACTATGGCTATGTGGACTTTCGTGAGCTCGAGATGGAAGCGCTATGGGGTGCAGTGGCAATCAAATGTCCAGCACGTCAGGCGTATTTAAATGATGACGGTAATGAAGTAGTCCTGCAGGAGGGCGTCGAAGTTACCCCATCACGTGAGAAAGTGATATGGAATGAACATACGAAGAAGTACATCCAAGGTGCTATTGAGCGGGCAGCTCAAGACGCGGCGGATGTGATTAATGAAGAATTGAAAGAGACGGATTTCCTTACATGGGTGAAGAAGTGCAGCGAAGTTCTCTATAAGAACACCGGAAACGATACTGTACTACGTCAACTCAGTGAGATGATTGATAAGGAGAATGTCAAGCCCAGCTTTCCTGGGGACCGAAGTATAACCTTTGCCTCTCCTGGGGGTATCCTCAAAGGCTACAAGGTTCGCAACGTAAGCAGGGTTTGGAAGAATGGAAAATACCAAATAGAAAGAGAAGAAGTAGGATGGGGCTCAGTTAATTGGGACAACCTGTACTTCGTCAAAGGCAATCCCGTTGCTCGCAAGGACCTGTACTTGCAGACCAGAGGAACCCTTACTCTCATTACAGAACATCACGTAACTAACCTTATGAATGACGATAAGGTGCAGCTGAAGATTGACTCGCTCAATCTGTATCGCGCATCTAATTGGGAACTCATTAAGGATAGCCCTATGGTGAAGTTCGACTATGACGAGATAGAAGTACCGGCCAATTTTGATGAGGCCCTTGAAAAGAAAGAGGAACAACAAAGTCTGAGGAATAGATACCGCTATATGACACCAGAACAAAGACGTAAGGAAGGTGGGGAGGTAGTACTCTACACACTTCGACGTCCGCACACTGGTGATACCAAGTGGTGTAACGATATCTCAGACTGGACATGGGACAAAGTAGAAGCACCACTGCAGCTCGTTCAAGACACTGACATAGAAACGTACTATGGTACCAGTGAAGATGAATCTATGCTACAGTTGGCTGCTACTATCTGCGCTCCCTCAGTTCCTGAGTGGACTAATGTGTACACTAAGCTAACACGCTACCACATGTTTTCTAATACGGACACCAATATGGCCAATCCGAACCCTGTATTCACAGAGTTCAGGCCTGTTCGGTTTCGTAATGATCACAATGGTGAGTGGAGCAGATCAGTAGACGAGGAGCCTGCTAAAATCACAGACATACAGCTGTTCAAAGTATCAGCTACATTGTCTAAGAAGATGGTGGGCACTAACGTCAAGCACATCAGTGAATTCTTTTCCGTCCTACACGAAAACAAATGGAGTATGCACAAGAAAGTTCGAGAGTGGGCAACAGGATGTATGTTGCCTCATGTACCAACCTGGTTTGAAAGGTTGAAAGAAGTAGATCCTAAGTACAAAGATGTATTGGATAAGTTGATGCCGTACCAGAAGTACCAACAGCACAGCAGATACTGGAACCAAAACGATGGTGAGTTTAAAGAGGTTATCGATCTCATGAAGAAGATGCACCAGTTGCAGACCTTCATGCTAGATGACCACGATGACGAAGCCATTGCTGCAAAGTCAGTAGAGCTGTTTAAAGTTGCGGATGCAGATTGTACGATTGCAAACGACGATATCCATATACTCGGTGAGTACTTGGAGGAATTCCTTGAGCCACTATATCCACTTTTCGAACGTCTCAACTTCCCTTATGGCGGAAATGACAAGTTCTGGAAGGAGATTCGTGCGTACCTTGAATTTAAAGAAAGAAACAATTTCAACCCACCACTATGATATCTATCAATGTAATAGGTGAATTGATATCCGGCAGTTACGGTAACACCCCGTACTCTCGTAACTACGAGAAGGATATTTACAATCAGATGGTCGAGCTTGCTGAGCAAGCCGACGATGCTGCTACGGTTGAAGAATACAATGGCATACTCGCAGAGTTTGCTATGTTAACTACAGAAGATCTCAGTAACAAACAGTTCGTCATGCCCCTAATGGGTGGTGTTCAGTTGTACAGAGATCCTGCTGGGAGACACTTTGTCCAGTTTGAAGATGGAGACATAATAGGAACTCCGCTACCTAGTGTACTTGTGCAGAGATTTATCTACACAGAGTCAGTAGGAGCGGATGTTACTCCTCTCTACAAACTTTGGATGCGGTGGCTCCGTAATCCTGTGCTTTGCAAAAAGAATGCTGAGGACTTTACCAAAAGGTTCTTTGATTTCATCGACATGAAGTACGTGCACCCTAAGCTCAAAGAAGAGTTGATGGAGGAGCACGGACTGAGTGAAGAACTTGCAGAGCAACGCGCTACTATGTACCAAGTTAAGATCACTAAGGAAGGTTTGATCAATGCTTTCAAGGTCTCAAGAGAAATCATGCACAAGTATGACACTGAGACTGGGGAAGAGATTCCTCGATACGAACGCACCTTCAATCCTGATACAGGTGAGATACAATCAGAAGGACTCCCAGAACATGTGGAGGACAGATTGTTCGAGCCCTCTATCAAAGGTCAAAGCGGTGATGCATTTTACTGTGAGGGAGCCAATGGTTATGACAGCGCACAGCACTTTATCAAAGTTGGTTGTACACACAGACTCCCGTCATGGGATATGGTGAACACCAATGATGATCAGAGCTGTGTCCCAGGTCTACACGTTGGTGGCCTCAAGTATATTGCTTGGTACAGTGGTGAGATCCACAATATTTTTGTTGACCCGATGCACGTTGGTGCTGTTCCTGATTCACAGGATGGTGCTATTCGTTGCCTTCAATACTTCGTACACTCTAGCCTGTCTGGTGTGAACGGAAGTATGTATCACTCATCTACCTACGCATCAATGACTGATGACGAGTGGGACGAGATGAAAGACTCATTGATTGAAGAACAAACCAACAAAATAGAACTAGTTCGACAACTACTATGAGTAGTGTCGAACGACTCCCGCCCGATGGGAACATATGTCTCATCGATGCAGACTCTCTGTTGTACTACGAGATGGATAAGCCTACGTACGAAGAAGCAATCTACGGATTGGATCAACGTATTGAGCACATCCTATCTGAATGCAACACCACTTTGTTTGACGGGTACTTTACATCAGGCCGATGCTTTCGGTATGATGTAGACCCTGAGTACAAAGCGAACAGACGAAACAAGAAGTCATCGAAACCCCCGATCTTCCAAGCCATGAAAGAATACCTCATACAGAAGTATGGCTTTTGGGCAGTGAAGCAATTGGAGGCTGATGATCTGGTTAGTTACTACTCGTACAGTGACAACCGTTCTACTATCGTATGTTCGCCTGATAAAGATGTGCTATTCCAATGCGTTGGTATGCACTACAACTATCAGAAAGGAGAGTTCTGGCACACAACTCCTGAAGGGGCTAACAAGTTCCTTTGGAAGCAAGTGCTCATGGGCGATAGTACTGATAACATCAAAGGTTTACCTGGTGTTGGGGAAAAGACATCTGACAACTGGCTTAAGAATCGAACGAAAGATTTCGAGGGCTTTGCCGTGAAGCAGTATGTCGAGAAGTTTGGTATGGTGGAGGGACTCATGGAGTTTCACAAGATGTTTCGGCTTGTCTATCTTTTGAAGACAGCCGAAGACATAAAACGTGAGACTGGATTGATACTCCCCCACCTAGATGTTAAACAACAAATACCCTCCGACGATGGTAACCTGTGGTAATATAGTACTGACCCCCGTGAACGGGAGGACTGTTCGACTTACAGGTGATCTCACTAAATGCACAAAGCATGGTGATCCCATAGAGTCCTTGACTTGTGACATGGGTGACTGTTCATTCGACATCACTGTCGGTGATCAAGTCTACCCTAGACCCAAGTCTCCTCATAAAGTTAACATCATACAAGCTGGTTACACTCACAAAAAGCAACATTCAACTTACGAGTTGATGGTTGCCAAAGCTACTGTGACCAGTACGTTTGCCCTCCCATTCTTGGGAGGTAACCGTAAACTTTATATGTGGGATTCTCTCTTTATCAATGCGTTCATAGAAACACCGGAGCATACAGGCTGCATTGCAGTTCTGTACCGGTTTTCTGGTGATCCATTGTTTCTAAAGTTTGAGTCTGCTTTATGCTCTTTCAGAAACTTCCGTGAGCGGATCGAACCAGATCCATATCACGTGATGTTTGTGTTTGATGTACCATCAAGTTGTGTAAAGTCATACGAAGCTTTTGTCCAAGGCAAGTATTCACAGATAGATGATCTGTGGAAGCTGAAGATACTAGAGTTTCATGGCTACGACATTGATGGTCAAGCTGGTAAGATACTGTTTCAGTCGGAGAGTCTCCGCAGACAGCTTGAACGCAAGCTGGATGTGGTGTTACCTCCCGATAGTGAATTACATGATAAGCCAGATACTAAAGACGTATACGATCCAGAATACTATAAAGTAACATCAAGTAAATTAGGATGAACGATACATTGAAGAACAAGCTTGGGGACTGGTGGCCAGTCCTTAAGCCTATCTTTGACTCACAAAAGTTTATGGTCCTGCGTGACGCTCTTAAGCAAGAGTATACCTCTGGTACATGTTATCCCTCCCAGGATAATGTGTTCCGTGCTTTCGAGCTCACACAGTTCCATGACTTGCGTGTGGTCATACTAGGACAAGATCCCTATCACAATGGGATTGCTACTGGACTAGCGTTTGCTACAAACAATGGGAAGATGTCTCCCAGTCTCAGGAACATAGTCAAGGAACTACACGATAGCTACTACGTAGATGTCGATAAGAACTTTGATACAAGTCTTGAGCACTGGGCTAGACAGGGTGTGCTACTCATCAACACGTCATTGACTGTACGTGAGAAGCAGCCTAACTCTCATAAGAAGATATGGGATGGGTTCACGTTACAAGTGATCAAACGTATCATTGCCAACCACAACAACGTAGTGTTTGTTGCGTGGGGTAAGGATGCTGCTGAGCTTATGACTAAAGCCTATGTCAAGCACGAAGAACCAATCATGTCCCTCTTCCCTGAGGAATGTGAGACGTCGCACCATCTACTGGCTGCACCGCATCCTGCGGCTGAAGCGTACAGTGGTGGTAAGGCGGGGTTCTTTGGATGTGATCACTTTGTCAAGATCAACAAGCATCTAGACAAACACATTGATTTCTTCAGCGCTGTACCAGAGACTGTATAAGAAAAGGGGGCCTAACGGCCCCCCTTTTTAATGCCCTCAAACGAAGGTAAAGTTTATGGTTAACGCAGCTTCTGCCAGCTCGGGGAATGTTCGTCGTATTTCAGCATCTATCGCTGGTTGGAGGTAGTGGTGTACCACTTGCTCCTCATTGGTCTCCGTTGATATTCGCTGTACTCCGAGGTCATTCATGCCGGCATCGATGTGCACAAACTTCAGATCCTTAGAACAAACTACTTTTACAACTTGCCTCTTCATGACTACTAATATATGGGATTATACAACTCATCTTCTTTCATTTATCATTGAATTCTCAACAGTGAGAAAGTCAGCGATAGGGGGTTGAAGAGATAGTAGATGAAGGAAATCAGAGTTATCGATTATCCCATTACCATTGTAGTCGAACTGTGCAGCGTCTGAGTTTGGGTCTATGCTATTCCCATAGGCTGTCAGCAGAAGAAGCAGGTCCATTATGTAAGTGCCCCAAGACATACTCCCTGTACGGGAGGTAACCATTTAAGGTTACTTCTTCATATCATAATATCTTGCAGCTTCTTCTGGGTCTGTAGACACGAAGAATCCACGTAGGTATGGGGCAAAGTCGAGTATCTCCTTGACAACCTTGAGGTCTCCTTTCTGGAACTTACCAGAACGTCTTTGGAATTTAACTACATCCTCATCTACCAGACCTGCTCGGTACCCCATGTAATCTTTGGTAGCAAGCAGTGCCTCTGAAAGGTGTATTACAGGATTGGCGACAGCTGTTGGATCTCGCACAACGCTGAATAGTTCAGGGGATCTAAACTGACTCCACTCAGATCTCAGACGAAGCAGTTGGTATGTAGCAAAGTGCCCTACGTAACTGTCGTCGTCGTCATCTCCCATAAGGTCAGACAGTACTAGAGCCATGAGAGCTGCCACTTGTGCTGCCATCAGCTCGTAGTAGAATCTTCTAACGTTTGCTTTGACTGCATCGTTTTTGTTCTTGGAGAATATACCAGGGCTCAGCCTTTGTACAGCGCTCCCAATCTTACCCTCTTTGATATCGAATCCTGCATTGATGAGCTCATTAAGCACCGTAGCATAGTACCCCTCGTTCACATTCCCCATCTCAATATCTACTTGCGCCCCATCAAAGCTACCGAACCTCTTACGTAGTCCAGGCACAAGGTAGTTGCGGAACAGGGTAGCAAGCTTCCAGTACGAATGTCTCTGTGCATGCACCCTATCGAAGTTGCCTTTGAGTTGGTTGGTACGTTTCATCATACCGTGCAGCCTGGCTACAAACACCCGCTCGTCAAAGTTTGCTACCTCGGGACTTATCACAAGCTTACCAGTCTTTGATTCTGTCATCACATCGTACAGGTCTGCAGGTTCCCCACTCTCATTGAGTATAACCTTCCCAGACTTGTCGAGGAGCTTCCCTTTGTAGCTACGAGCCAGTGCAAGTGTTCTCTCCCCCACAGTCATCATCTCTGCAGTCTGTTGGAATACAAAGCCTGCTCCTCTGTGTAGAGCCTTCTTACCTCTACTACCTGCCTCTGTCCCAAACTCATTACCAAATTCTTGGAATGCATCAAACCTTTCGAGGAACTTAGCAACCTTATTCTTCTTACCAAAGTTGGGCAGGAACTTGTCGTCCATCAACCCCAGGCCTCCACCAAGAAAGTACATCTTGCTTCTAGCCCAACCCAAGTCTTTCATGGAATAGAACTCACCCCCAACAGCTTCTTGTGTACCTGTCATAGTATCAAGCACCAACTGGTTGGATGCCTGAAGCCAGTTAAACGACAGCGTGCTCATGGCAGTAGCAGTGATTGCAAACTGAGATAACTTGTTTGCACTCAGTCCATTAAGACTGTTGAGCCTACCGTCTAGTTCTTCCTCACTGATGCCATAGACTACATTGTCTATAAAGGATCGGAGCTGACGCATGGTGTTCGTTTCTTCTCCCCGCACGCTAGACTTCTGGTCTATACCCAACCTCTGAGCAGTACGATCCATGACGTAGTTGCCTGAAGGCTCCATGGTAAGCTTCTCTCGTGCCCCAATAGCAGCCTCCATCATGTTCACAACACCTATAATCTGCGACTTGGCAGTATATCTGTTGGACATGTCGTTGAACTTTATCATACTATTTGTTACATCTCGAGAGATCTTAGTATCATCGACCAGTCCTGTAAAGTATTGTGGTATAAGTCTGACCTTCTCCCCATTTGCATCTAGCAATTGACCAAACTCTGTATCAGTCTCGTCCTTCTTGAGTCTGTCCTCCTTAAGGTTTGCCACTGTTTCAGATACACCGTCTTCTAGAAACTGGTCTCTTGCATCTTTACGTATGCCTGGAAGTACATAAGAAAAGTCATCCCAACTGTTGGTGACAAGTCCGTTTCGCCCGAGCTTCTTCTGGTCAGTGCGATACTGTGCAAGCATAGTATCATAGAACTTACGCTGTGCCTGAGTCATAGCCTCGAACTTTGTGTTCTTATACTCTGACAACTTAGGCTTTGACAGTTTACCTATGTATTGTCCTCCCCTATATACCTTAAGCAGTTGGTACTTAACATCGTTGTACTGTAAGTACAGAGCTTGCAGCTTGTCTGTGTATCCTGCAGGCTGTTGAGATTTTATCTGATCGTATATTTTGTCCCTACGTTCTCTTAGCTCCTGTACAATCTGCGGCGCACCGTCAATCTGCTCTGTGTTCTCAGCATACCACCTAGCAGTCTCTGCTAGATATGCCTTACCAGTCTCACTTTTAAAGTAATCATCGTACTCTGAAGGATCAGTTGGGAAGTTGTAGTCTTCTCTGAACGTTGCGAAGGCATCGGCTTTTGCCAAGTTGAACTTGTTCATGTCGTACTCCTGTACAAAAGACACAGTCTTGACATCAACACGATCCCCATTGTTGTCCAAGGTAGATATGGTGATTGTTTCTAGAATTGGGTCATACAAGGTTTTGACGTTTGCTTCTCCAACACCTTGGGACTCTACGTACTCTCTGTATGCTTCTTGCATAACATCGTACTTGAAGTCCAGGGTCTGTTTGTTTGCATCCACAAGGGACTTACGTACAGCTTCGGCAAACAATTTGATGGTGGTATCCTTACTGTACACTATCGGAGAGAAGAACGCAGAGATCCTGCTCTGGTCCTTGTGCGTCTGTCGAAGCTCCTTGAGTATGGACTCCCTACCGATCTTCTTCTCTTCAAGCTGTTTGATATTCAAATCTGCCACAGCTTTAAAACCTTCCCTTCGGGCCTTAGGATATCTCCTATCAAATCTATTTAGTCCATCTATTCTATTATTGGCCTTGATGCCTGCAATCCTTTGGTCCAGCTCTACATTGATTGCCGGGGGAGCAAAAGACAACAGGTAATCTACCTGTATCTCAAGCCCTGTGTCCATGAACTTTTCGTTCACCTCGATCATATCACGAGTGGCATCCTCCAACATAATGACAGTGTCATCTAGATCGTCTATGTTATCGTCAAGGCCGCTGATTAAACTTTCAAGATTGAAGATTAGAGACTTACCGTTGTTGTCGTTATAGAACGCATCTATTGTTTTCTTGAGCTCTGTAAGATCCTTAAGCATCTTAGCCCTCTCCTCTTGAGATGCCCCTTCGGGGTTGTCGGAGTAGTTGTCATTGATCTTCTCTACAAGTCTCTTAGCTTTGTTGGATGTATGTACAATGAATCTAACGAAGTCCATGTAATCATCCAGGTCAGCCTTGTCCAGTTCTATTTTCTTCAGCTGACGTTGTAGTACCTGCATCTCAGCAAGTCTTTCTCGCTTGAACTGGCTATCTTCAGGCACTCTCTCCAACCTGTCTATCTGCTTTTGCAGATTAACAACAAGCTGGTCAGTGGTCTTCTTCATGAAGTCTGTTCTCTCATCGAGGTCCATCTCCTCCTCACTAATCTCATCCTCTTCTGTCTGCTCAGCCTGTGGTATGCTACCTTCAGTATTATCCTCAGTATTTTCGTTGAGGGACTCGGAGTCTTTAAGCTCCATACCTTTTAGTACTCCCTGGTTTACTTCTACGTGGTATATATCACCAGCTTTACGAAGCTTGATGAGCTCAGCACCTGCCCCAAAGTACTTTGATGCACCTTCATTAATGCTCTTGACGGTCTGCAGTGATTCCTCAACCAACTCATTGACGAGTACAGGTTGATTCTCACCAATCATCATGATGAGACCCTGGTCCTCCAAGATCTGCATAACGTCTTCTTTCGAACGGTTCTCCTTAGAGGTGTCCTCTGCGTACTGCAAGGTCTGAGTCAGTATGGGATCTGACTGTCCGTTTGGTCCTAGATACTCACAAGCCATTAGTTACATTTTTTACTTACGATCCTCTTGTCATTCTGATCGGAGGATATAGTTCTTAAGTTAGTGTCTTTTGCTGTATTCGCAAAGACATCTTTGATCATCTCTGTTGTACCACCCTCTATATGGACTATCTGGTTGGGGTCTAGACCTTTCCTCAACGCGTTAGACCCTGGGGAATCCACCAACGCTGAGTTTGCTCCTGAGTTTATTTCGTTGAGTTGCCCGGTCAAGCTCTTTTGGTTGAGCGCTACGTATTGTCCCTTAGCTCTGCGCATAAACATCTGGTACTTATCTACCTTGGACTTGCCCGGCTTCTTGGCCAAGATAACTACAGGCCCATCTATTGTAGTACCATCGAAGTCCGTAAGCTTTACCATGTCTACTGTGCTCTGAGACCCTTCAGATTTAAATGCCGCTCTACCTGCAACAGTTTTGACATCCATGAACAGCTTGCCCTTGGTTCTTCTTGTACCAACAGATCTCAGCAGCTCCACCAATTCTAGTGGGCTGAAGTAACTTGGGTTCTGCTGCACCTCACGTATCTGAGTGCGTGCCCATTGTGCTGGAGTTTGTGTGTCTCCTTCTTCTACCTTGCTGGTAAAGAATCTAGCAGGGATAAGATCGTAGTACGCACCATACCCAGGAGTAAACCCTGTGGTGAGGAGCTGGTTCATTACAAGCTTCCTTCCGAACTTCTTTATCTCTTCATTCTCACTGAACAGTATGTCTTCGAACGCTGCAATCATTTCATCCTTGAGCTCCGTAGTCATCTTGTCCATGTTCTCGAACTGGATATTGAAGACTCTGTTCATCTCACTCTCATTAGATGGTGATTCCTGCAGCTGCATTATGAATCTGTTGTCCCCAATCTCCTTTGGAAACTTCTTACGCATAGTAGCCAGATCAATTACCAGATTGTCAAGTGGGTTCACCATCTTCATCTGAGATGAACGGCCTATAAATCTTTTTAGTGGAGATCCTTCCTTCGTCATCATCATGTAGAACAGTTGCCTGTCAAGCATGCGGTGCTCCTCTTCACTAAAAGAGCTGCCTCTGTCTGTAAGACCTATGAGGTTATCCTTTGCTTGCTTAAACGCAGGTGTTGCCCCAACAAAGAAGTCTGAAGTCAGTGCCAACATCTCAGAGAACTGAGAGAAGAATGCTTTGGATATTCCAAACGCATCTCCCTGCAAGAACTGTGATACATCTGATGAGCCGAACATTCCCTTTCCTCTGTCAAAGCTCTCGATGCTCTCGAGTATAACTTGGAGAGTTCCAAGATCACCTATGCCGTCTGCGACATCTGTTACGATTGCCTTGAACAACTTCTCCATATCCTTGCCTGCGTAAAAAGTCACAGCAAAATTACGGAGAGCGTCTACTGCCTCTTTTGGGTACTTACCCTCTTCGTTTGCCTCCAATGTCATGATCTCATCTATCTCTGCAGTTGTCGTAGGCTTGAACGTAAGACCGTCTGCCAAGCTTAGGTTCTTGATAGCCTTAACAGAAGCTGACGTAAGACCCAACTCAGAGAATGCAGCCATAGGGCTCAGTCCCTGAACGTTCACTTTCTCTACGAAGTCCATGACGATAGGAGCTCTATGCATCTTGGTGACAAGAAGTGGATCAACTCCCACGGAGTACAAGTACGTCTTGGCTGTAGCAGTAAGCAGGTTATCGTTGAGCGCAGGCTGTATTACTTTCTTACCTGCATCGAGTGCACCAGAGAGGTGCTCAATGAGCATACCAAACGATTCCTTACTACCACTTATTATATTGTGTTGAGTACCATTTACTATAACCTCTCTTGCTTCATGTACAGCAACTCCCCTACCTTGGTTTCCATTAGCAGCTACTGACAAACCAGCAAGCTGTGTCGCGTATACCCCTACGAGTTGTGCTGCGAACTTATAGTTCTCTTCCATCTGCAACTCCTTAAGTGGGTGGTCAAATGGAAGGGACTCTACATCTTTCTTTGGGAGCTTCTCTATGATATTATCCAGTGCATCTGTAGCAAGAGGAGTGAGTGTCTCTTCTGCGTGCCGGGGTGCGGCTGCAACTCCTTCTAGCACATCAAGCATATTGTTCTTATGTGCTGCCATAAACAAGTCCTGCCCTGCTTCAGCCTGTAGACTTTCGTAGTTGTCAAGTGTTACTTTCTGCAAGTCTCCTGACAGCTCTGAGGCTTTTGCAAACTCAGGGAACATGACGAACATCTTATCCACGTCAAAGTCAGAACCCATCATCACTGTGATGTTACCAGGGACAACGATGGACTTGTTGTAGGACTTCGGGAGTATACCCGCCACTCTCATCATCAGGGTAGATGATTTACCTTGGTGTGGTATACGATATCCAAGAGCTCTCAACAACTCCTCAGGCACTTGGGATAGATCATCTCCGGGCTTGAGACCAAGCCTCTTAGCAACAGGTGCTGATATCAATACCTCAGCGTGCACTATCCTAGAACCATCTTTCCCTACCTCTACATCCAAGTAACGTAGCTCTCTTTGCTCATACTCTTTCGTATCGAAGTTGAACACATCATACTTACCCGGTGATGCTACTTGCACAACTTCCTTTCCAGGCATCATTGTCTTGAGCACTCTGTTCTTGAACAAGCTGAAGAACAGGTTCTGGTACTTGTCTACGTACGCCGGCATCCCCAGTGGGATTGCGAAGTCAACTATACCGTCTTCAAACACAAGCTGCAATTGACGCTCTGTATTTTCGTCAAGTCTGTCACGCTTGATGTTCTCCTTCAAGAACATATCGCGCAGCTTTTTGTACACCTCCACTCTAGCATCCTGGATAGCCTTAGGATCTCCTGACTGCTGTGCTTCCTGCAATTTGGTGTAACCCATCTCTGCCTTCAACTCATTCATCTGAGTCTGCAGCATTACTTCGAAGCTGTTGTGGTATGTATCAAGCAGCTGTTGACCTGTCATTTCCTGCTCAAGCCCCGGTATACCTGCGTTCAATACGTAGTCCTCCCCACGCTGCACCAAGTTGATACCGTTCTTACGAAGCTGTCTGCTCAATCTTACGATGTCAAACGCCTTGTCGTTTATGGTCTGAGGCTTACGAAGGCTCGAGCCTTTCTGTTGAGTTATAACTGCACCATTGAACAATCCTTTCTCTCTGGTCTCATCTACTTTGAAGACGTTTTGCTTAGCGCCTTTCTTTGCAGATACTGTATTGATGACGTGGATGTTCTCATCCTGCATCTTCTGATACATCTGCTGTATAAGAGTCGGAACTTTACCAGGCTTACCTACAAAGTCAGGTGTTAGCACATGGTAAGAGTTCTTGTCCATGTCAGTGACGTACTTGTAGATAGTCTCAAGAGAACCGTCCTTGTTCTTTACTGTGAACGGTACACTCTTCTGATCCTCGTAGTACATCTTGAAGGGCTCTGTGTATCCGAAGGACCACTTACCTCCCTTCTCCCACTTCTTCCACTTCTCTTCCATCTCATTGCTCCAAGTGCCCTCACCCTGCTTGATGGCTCTCCACATTTGAGGACTGATATAGGCCTGTGCATCTGTGGCTTCAGCCATACCTGTTTTGTACTGGTCAGCTATGAGTTTTGCTTTTGCTTTCTCAACTTTCTGTGACTCCAACAACTCTTGGTATTTCTTAGCAAAATCGTTGTGTATTTCCTCCACAGTAACTACATCCTCTATGGCTATCTGGTTGAACTCGTTGAGCATACCAAACTCAGGGTTGGACATGTCCTCGCCCTGCATCATAAAGATGTTACCTGGGGTGTTGACCAAGCCCATACGCTTGTAGAAGTCTGTTACATTCTTTGCTGTTGCAATTCCACCACGGAATACTTTGGCCATCTCCAAACGAGCGATGGTGTCATCGATCACAAAGTTCCTAAGGAACTGGTCCATTCCCCCCAGCTTCTTTATGTTCTCTGTAGAGAGCCTAGACTTATCCTTAACGTTAAGGTTGTACTTATCTATACGCCCCTTGAGCTCATTCACTCTTTTTGACACCTGCTTATTTAGGTAGTCATCTACCATCTTATCCACTTCTTGGTGGAATCTATCGAACTCTGGAGTGCCCTGCATATCCAAAGCACCGGCGTCTATCATTTCGCTGAGCTTCTCGTTGTCTACGAGCTTGTCCTCTACCCCACTGAGTTGGAACGTGCGGTAGGTCTCCAGTCCGGTGTGGTAATCTGCTATAAGATTCTCCCCAGACTCAATGATCTTCTCGTCCCTGTTGATTCTGATAAGGTCTTGTACAATAAAACCTTTGATGGCTGCTCTGTGCCCGTTGATATCCTGCAAGCCAGCAGCTTTCAAAGCTTTGGTATTCCCGAAACGAGGCATAACCAAGAAGTCCATACGTCCTCTACCTTCTTGTGTTGGTACAGCGTAGACTGCAAGGTTGGTGTTGCCGTTGTTGGCGTAAGCATCCAATCGTACAAGCAGACTTTCTCGAGCACTTGCATCCTTGTACTCAGTAGCACTGACTTCATCGTCCTCTACCTTGAACACGTCAAGAGAAAATGCTTCGATGGCAAATTTGTTGCTCTCACCCAAACGCATAAGTATTGACTGGTACTGTCCTATACCCATGGTGTGGAAGAACTCATCCTTCTCCATCATCTTGAGTACGTTCCTTTCGTCTTCCCCTATCTCCTCATTCTGCAACTGCTCCACAATAGAAGACATTGGAGTTTGGAGGTTGTATGGGTAGACTGCTTTACCAGCACCATTGACAATGGACATAGCGAGTGGAACCTCAAACATCTTCTTGATCTCAGCAGCAGCCCTCACACTAGAGGACTCCTTGAGGAAGTAGTTGGATGGGGTCTCCTTAACGCCATACTTACCTATAGGTATACCGTTCTTGTCCATCTTGATGTCAACGATAGACCCCAGCATTTTGTCAAGCTGAATTCTGTTGTCTCCTGCAAGGAGTCTGTTGAATGCAAGTGTGGGGTCTGTTCCTTGGTCGAGGTAACGCTTCAATCTGTATCTAGACTGAGCTCTGTCCTTGCCCAGGTTCATACCCAGGTAGTACATCACATCAGCCATAGCTTCGATCCTCTCATTTATATTAAGAGTACGGTCCTTAAGGCCACGGTAGGACTCTACCAATAGATCGATTCTGTTCTGACCTTCGAGCCCCTCTTCAATACCCTCCCCGAACTCTTCATTGACAACAAGCTTACCCTCGTCGGTTACCCTCAGTGGTGCATTGTCTTTTTGTATTACTTTCTGTATACCACCACGGTTCCACTCATCAACTGCAGCTCGGGCTGCATCTTTTCTGTTTGAGTCTATGATACGGCTGCTCTTGTTATTATCATCGTCAAAAGACTCTTCCAAGATGCGCAGTCTGTTGTACGTGTTGGCAAAGGTTCTCTTGAACAGTGCTCTCTGTTGTGGTGTAAACTCGTTATTGAGTGCATCCACTACAGGTATCAGCTCTGGGAACTCCAAAGACTTCACTCGTATTGCTTCTACAATGTCGTCAAGGCGTGTGTTGTCTGCAGCTGCAGGTACAATCAATCGCACTACGTGGTTGACATCGACGTATGTATAGAGCCCCAGGAAGTTTGGCTTCTCGGACTTGATGGTAGAGAGTATTCTCTTGGTCTCCCCACTCAGGCTATCCATCGGATTCTGCTCTATACTAGACAAAGCATACACCTTATCGAACTGCGATATCTCATCGAACTCATCTTCCCTATTCTTGTTCTGCTGGTCCTCTTTGTTGTTGAGCTGTTGGTACTTGATTGTAAACCCAAAGCGCTCGAGGTCCTGTATCATAGCACTGCGGAACCCATAGGACTCTATGTTGTCCAAGCCCTCTCTACTTACGTTGTCTTCCCAATTCTCGTAGAGTGATTTGAATACAAGAGCTGTCTTGTATTGGTTCTTGTTGCTCATGTTATTGAGCAATGAGTCTGGTAGACCTGTATCACTTGGAGGCATTGGGATAGCTCCCAAGCTATTGATGGTTGAGCCAAAGCTCTCACCTGCAGCAAGTGCCTGCTTAAGAGTTACAAAGTCCTGCGTGTTCAACTTAAGACCCGTGTCCTTGTATCTAACAGAGTCCCTAAGCAATGCTTCTGCCACTGAACCTTTGTTGTCCTTTGATCCCAGCAGTTGTGCATACTCTGCTTGTGTCAGATCACGTCCCACTTGAGCTCTCTTGGCATTGAATGCTTCGATAAACCTAGTGCTCAAGGACAGTGTGATATCCTTATGTGTATCTCTATTGCCTACCAGTGGTACATACGCAAAGGCAGATGCCTTGGTAGTAAACTTCTGTGTGTTTCTCAGGTAGCTCTTTGGGATATTGTTGGACTCAATCAAAGAGTACAACTGCCGCACGCTTACTGGATCTATGAACAGAGCTTTGATGAAGTTGTACAAGTCTTTAAAGAACTTGCGGATCTTGCCTGGTAGAGTCTTACTTGTCTCCTCCACAGTCATGACATAGTCTCGGAAGTCCTCAGCCATACGCTCCTCAAGACCAAGCTCCCTGAGTTGTTCAAGAGCAAGCTCAGGGTTAAGTCCCTTCAAGCTATTCAGCTCTTCCTGTGTGAGGTTGTATCTCTTTGCTGCCTCCTTGTACAGTGCATTACGCTGCTTATCATTGAGCAGTGTCCGGAATACATAGTGGAAACCCTCGTGGTATTCTGTACCCACCTCTCCCTGTGTCCACAGATGAACTGTGGCATTCTCCATATATCCATGAGCAACCCCATTACCGATACGCATGACCTGCTCGTACATCTCCACAGGTATGTTTCTCTCACGCAGCCAAGATTTTGCTTGCTGTTCGTTAAGCACCTGTGATGTTTCTGGTGCAGCACGGAACACAATGTTACCGTCCTCATCTATTTCACCGTCTTCAATGACTGTGTCCCCCGCTGTAGGGTCCCCTTCAGGCTCGGCTATACTATTGGGGTCAAAGCCTGAGTCATCGGTTCCTGTCAAATCTCCAAGACCGTCGAATGGATTGGAGGGATCTGGTGTTGTGCTGCTGTTCTCAGAGGGTTGAGTTTGTGGGACAGTTTCTTGTACTGCATCGTTCGCTTTCTGAACGCTACCGTCTACAGTAAACTCGCCGCTAAGTCTTAGTCCTATGTCATGGAATGCTGTACCATTAACAGTTCTAACATTGGATGACAGTATACCATTGTGTCCTGTGCGCGAAACACCAGGCTCAAGTCTTGTCAGGTACTGCACGTGCCCACCCACTCCGTCTTTGGCTTTAATTACATTACCGAATGGGTCTACAAAGTCTCCATTGGTATTCAAAGAGTCTTGTGACACTTGGTATCTCTTAGCCTTGACTACATTACGTACAAGCTTTTCAAGGTTCTTTATTGCATAGTCTGCTGCAGCTCTGTTGTCCAAAGCAACACCAACTTCATTGGTGAGTTCTGCTCCTGTTTCTCCGATTACCACTGTTGGTTCGACCAGGAGTGTTGCCTGCTCAACCTCAGTGAGGTCGTCGAATGTAAGCTTCTCCCCGTTCATTACCTTATCCAGGGTCTTGTTGCTTACGCGGATAAGCATCTTACCGTCCTTAGATACGCTTTGATCCAAGTTGCCGTTCTCATCTACAGCATTGAAGGTGTGCAATACAACGTCACCTGCTTGCTTGGACATGAGTATCTTGGGAGTCCTGCTATCACCTAGACCCTCTACAGTATACAGAACATTGCTTCCCACCAGTCCTTGGAGTAAGTTCTGTGCCTCTTGATCGCTTCGCGTCATGGCATCAATGACCTCTCCCTGCACAGATGAGGACAACGTAGCGGTCTGTCCCATTAGAGGCATATACCCACCACTAGGATGCGGTACTACAAAGAACACCTGACCGGGTACTACACCCTTCGGCATTCTTTCTATGATAGACTTCTCTATCTCTTCGTATACCTCGTTGCTCAAGTCCCCTTGTGGTACAGTAAACTTATTAGAGCCATCTGGACCTATAGTAACTACACCGACTGCAGGATTACCAAGAGCTTCCACTGGGTTGTAGAAGAACTTTGTATTGGTTCTAATACCAAGGTCTCCTGCTACTTCTGTGTTGTTTACATTACTAGCATACTTCTCAGCAATAGTTACCTCCACTGTTTCTCCAGTGAACTCTTCTCCTTGGAATGCAGCTTCTCTAATGGCAGTTTTACCTGACTTCAGAAGACCCACCCGCTTGCCGTTGATTACAACGAACATAGGTATGTTTGCTACAGGGTCATTCTTCTCTTCCTCTGTGGCTTTTGTATTCCACCAGTCTGTCTCAACAATCTCTATCGTAGCTTTTGTACCTGCCCCAATCTCTGGGTCTGCCAAGAGCTCTCTACCATCTAGCACAGACACCCCGCCTACTGTTTGAGTATCCCCAAACTCCCCGGCTACAGGTACCCCCTTGTTGTTTACAAGGACAATGTCCGTGCCTGGAACAAGTTGGAACTGTCCGCTCTCCTTGTTATTTTCAGGATTGGTCATCCGAGTTACAATCTCATTCTCTTGACCCTCACGAACAGCGGCTTTACGAGCACTGCCTCGTTCGTTTACAGATGAACCAGTGTTCTGATTATTGCCTGCCTCTTTTTTCTTGTTACGTCTGTTGCTATCTCTGGTGGTTTTTGTCTCCCCCTTCTTGCTCTTCTTACCAGCAGCCTTTGTTCTCTTACCAGACTTTATATCAGCTTGGTCTATCTCCAGAGCTTCTCTCTCCAAAGGATCCTCTACTGTAGTAGGGTCAATAGCGGAAACAGCCTCCGGCTCCATACGTCTGTACTTTGAAAGGAAAGTATTACGCTTAACAACTCTCTCATTCTTAGCGTCTACTACTCTCGTTCTAGCGCTGGTACTGACATCTTTCGGTAGATTTTTTAGGGCGGCCTTTATATCATCTACCCTCTCAGTATTTGTTATTACGTCGTCTGCCTGCTTGTCAGTGCGAAGTTGCTCCTGTCTAGTCTCTTCAGCTTTTTCACGAGAGACATACAAGTCTCTTGCTTCAGGAGATCGCTCTAAGTTTTGATATGCAAGCGTAGCTGTGTTGCGATCCTCCATCAGAGTTCTAATAGACTCTACTAGAGATGCAGCTTCAGATGCTTTTGTAGGATCATTTTCTACAGCTCTTTTGTACGATTCAAATGTTTTTTCATAAAGCTCTGTCTCAAGCACTTCTCGCACGCTTTCCTCACTGCTCTGAGGGTCTTCGAAGAATATCTCAGCCAGCGCCTTTCGTTGTACATCTCTAAGTTCTTCGATATTAAGCTCTGGGTCAAGAGCAGCTAGACGTACAAAGTCTTTTTCTAGCCTAGCTTCTGCATGCTTTGATTGAGTGGCAGCATAGACCATGGCTCTTTTGTAACGATCTGTGTCTATATCTTGTTGGCGCAGCTCTTCCAATCTCTTCTTGCCTCCTGCCATACGAGTAAACCCTTTGAGCAATCCTCCCTTTGGGGATACAGGAGGGTATATTTCCTGCACCTGCTCAAACATATCTTTTGTCTCCTGCGCCCTTTCGATGATAGCGTCTACACGTGCTCTCTGCCTAGCCTCTCTGCCTGAAAACTTTCCTTTTTCCTTAAAGAGATACTTACTTCTATCTCTGCCGGGGCTCTCTGTTCCGAACAAAGAGTCAAACTCATCAGGAGAAAGTTCTTTTGCATCTTCAAGTCTCTCTACAAATGCATCGAATGTACCCTTCTTTGCATGTTCAAATGCAAGTGTACGAAGCAAACCAAACTGAGCATCTTCATAACCTTTAGTATCGCCAACTGCTTCTGCAGCCTCCATCTGCTTGTAGTATCTCTCAGCTTGTGTATTCTCTCTCCCAGCAGTTTTCAGGTTCAAACTACTATCTAAGTTCTTAAAGTGTTCAAGTGCCTCTTTGGTTCTGGCATCTTTTGCTTTAGCCGTCTTTACTCCCCCAATACCCCCCGTCACCAAACCCACAATACCACCAACCATAGCCTGTTCTCTACCCTCTGGGGTATTTACCCTAGGAGCTCCTCTCTGTGCTATGTTCAGCATCTCGGCTTTGTTCTTACGTCCGTTGGTAAGTGCCTCGTATATACTAACAGCTCCTGATTCTGCTTCTTCAGCTGCGTCTCGTGCTACACCAACAGCTCCTTCCGACAATGCGTATTGAGTTGACTCTTGAAAGCCTTCTGTTATTGCACTACCAACTGTAGGCTTCAGGTATGTTCTAGCAAACTTACCACCTCTAGCTGCCCATCCAGGCAACTGGTCCATGCTTTCCTTAAGTACTTTCTTACCACCCTCTTTTACAAAGTTGGTTCCGTGAATTGCATTGCTGCCCAACTGCATAGGTCGAAGCATACCATGAAACTGCAGAAGGTTTGTTGGCATTAGTACTGCCATGTTTGCATCAAACACTTGGTTAGATAGCAATCTAGCTGTTTGCTCGATGTCCTGCATGTCGGGAGAGGGGATCATGTTCTGATCTTCAACACCGTAACGCATCATGTAATCACCAATGAGCTCATCTTTTACTGTCCTTTCCGTCTCTCGTGCTTCTACCGCAGACTCTGCAATAGACATCATAGCACCACCCTCCAAGTAACCGAGTGCCTTACTGCCCGCTCTTATACCAGAACGTAGCTGTGCTCCCTTTCTCATAGCTTCTATTGGAGCCATACCATTTTGGATAGCCTTAACAGCCCTGTACCCAGCAAGTCCCTTGCTTATCTTAGCTCCAGCACCTAGTGCTCTTCCTGCAGCCCCAAGTACACCAACACCCCCTGTCAAATACATAGAAGCAATAGACCCCAGTGAGTATGCAGCACCATTCATAAAGGTGTCTGCCCAGAAGTTTGCATTGCCTAGCTGTGCAAGTGTCCCTTGTTCAGCCTTTTCCTCGTTTGTTTGATAGTTGGGTAGGTGTTCTCTAGCATGTTCATTGACTTCATCAAAGAATTGACCAACAGGGTTGTTAGTCATGGACTCCTCAAAGTCTTCAAACCCGCCTAGTGCATAGTCAGCAAGACCTAGAGCATAACCCACAGTGTTTTCAGACACAGCCCCCGTAAAAGTAAGACCAGCCTTAGCAAGTCCATTGCCCCACTTGTCCCAGTTAGATTGGTTGCGAGCTCTTTGCTCCTCAATGTCTGTAAAAGGATCTACCTCAGTCTCAGGACTAAAGTATGTACCCTTGTAGTCATCAAAGCCCCCCACCATTGATCGGGTTCCTGCAAACACATTGTCAGAGACAGGTCCTACAGTGTACGCCTTCCCCGTAAGTGGATTTATATCTTCAGCTTTCGTGTAGGGTAAACCTGTCAGCGGGTTAATTTCTTCTGCCATGTTCTATAAATATACGATTAAACTGGAGGAAGTTGTTGCCCTTGTGTCCGCGCAGCTTCTCGTTGTTTGTAAGCGAGGTCTGCTGTTCTTCCATCTCCTGCACCCAGGTCTCTCATCATTCGCTGATATTCTGCGTACGGAACTGTGAGATTTTCAAAATTTTCACCATTTGGTCCCGTGCCCGTAATAGTAACCATACCTCCAGTCAAGTCAAACGATGGCGCTGCTCCTTCAGTTGCAGGTTGTTCAGTAGCTGTAAATTTAATAGTCAGGTCAAGATTGCCGTCGTTGTACGGCACTGTTACAAACCCATCCTTTTTAGTCACACCCTGGTACGTGTTGTGTACCTGGTACGCACTCTTAAGAATCTCTTCATCCAGTGTTCCAGCAGTGAAAGATCCGAATATTTGTTGGGCTTCTCCTCCCAAACTCTCTCTAGGCACAACAACTACTTTATCTTGAGTTTGATTGCCCTGTCCGACTCCAACTTTAAACTTAACACGGAATGCTGGTACAGGCATTCCATCTTCTCTTGTCGTAAATGTAGCTTGAACGCCAACTACTTCACTAACCCTTTCTGAAGATCCCCCCAAAACATCTAAGACTGTAAGAGCGCTATTGTTAGGACCTGCTGCAGCAGATGGTCTATTGAGTAATAATTCAGGGCCTGCATTTTTAATCAGGTCTGTAAACTTCTTCCAATCATCGTCTGATGCATAAGCTGGGATGTCGGATATAGGATAGCTGGCATTGCCTTGTGTACCCTCATTGAACCACTGCAAGCGATTGTCCAAGTTTTCTTGTAGTTCTGCAAATACATCTGAAGCTCTTCCTCCCCCTCTCGCTCCTTGACTTCCTCCTCTTTGGGATTGGCTTGCAGCCCTTCTAGCATTGTGCCTCTCATGTTCTGGTGATAGATCGCGTTGAGGGCTACCATAATCTTCGTGTGCTAGTATATCATCAAATTCAGCTTGAATTTCCTCTTTGCTTAACAAGCCTGCCATTAATGTGTCTACAAATTCTACAACGTCACCTATCTGATCATTTGATTGATTGTACCCATAGTTCTGTACGATCTTATCCATAAGCAATCCAGCTTGGTTCAAAGCGTTCAAACTCCCATTTGGTCCGTTGATATCAATTCGATCTATGAAAGCACTAAAGGAGTCATATCCCAACACATCTTCTGCGTTTGTTCTACTCTCGTTGTTAGCATACTCAATCATGCGTGCATTTGCGTCTTGCACTCTTCTGTAGTGTTCAACGTTTTGCTTCTGTTGTTCAATTTCTGCTAGGGCAGCTTGAACTGTCATAGTGCTTCCGTCGCCCATTGGTATGACGTTGCCATTGGTTGCTGCTACTTCATTGAGCTTAGCTCGAATCTGTTCCATAGACGTTGTATCCAGGTAGTCTACCACGCCTTCTACACCCCCCGTGTAGTTGAAGACACCGTCTACTTCCTCACCGAAGAGGAGGGAATAATTATCAAGAACGGTTTGTCCTGCCTGATCGGCAAGTTCTTGCTGAGCAGTGAGATAGTTTGTTACAGATTGTGCTGTTACTCCCTCAATAGTCTCACCAGTGGTGGGATCTACTTGATTTCGTAGATCACTGTTGACAACCTCACCACCCCCTGTTATTGACGGTGGCATTGTAGGCTGTGCTGGTATACCGTTGCCGGTAGTAGCACGTCTCCAGTTCTCTTTTTGTCTAGCGCTGTAGTCCATCTCGTAACCTCCACCCACAGTGTAGTTGACGGCTTTGGCCTCAATACCCATTCTGACTAGACGTTCTCTCTCTGCATCAAGCTTTGCTGCTTTAGCAGTAGCTCTCTTCAATCCTACACCACCACCCATTGCACGTTCTAAGCTTGATATGGCGCTAAGGGCTTCTGCCTTCTCGTTTTGAGACAGGTCGCCTCTATTTACTTTTGCCTCCAACGCAGCCTTTCTAGCTCCCAGCATTGCATCGAGGTCTTCTTCTAACATATCAAATGTGTTGAAGTCTGCATCCTGCTCCATATAAGCTCTCACATCCCCTCGGTTGAGCACCTCGTTGGTTACGGCTCTAACCTTATCCTCATCTACTTTGTAGGTTTCTCCTGACTCTGTGCGTACTATGAACTCATATGCACCATCGCTGCTGTCAATTATACCATCCCCGTTGGTGTCTATTCGTGTTACTCTAGGAACCTTTGTTACATACCCACCACTCTTCTCACCCTCTATGGTCTGCAAAGCAGTAAGTATCTCTTTGTCCACATTTACATTGTGTGCTATTGTGGTTGGATTGTAGATGCTGCCTCTATCCAAGCTGCCGTCCTCTTTGTACTGTAGCCCCCTATACCCCTCGTAATCACCTGTGTCTTCGTTGTTGCGCATCAGAGATCGCTTCTCCCATTGGTTGTACTGCTCGTTGGTGATACGACCAGCTTCCACCAGCTTAAGCTTAGCCTCTTTGTCTTTCTCTCTAGCCTCGTAGTTCTGTTTAATGGGCTCATACTGTTTAGAGAAATCTCGTACGTCCATGTTGACGGCCATACCTAGGTTCTCAAAGTCCCCACGCTCTACACGTTCAGCAGAATTGTTGTGAAGCTTTTGCTTAAGCTCCTCTGCCTTTTCTACGTCACCTGCAAACTCTGCAGCAACAAGCATCTCATTCAATGCTTTGTCCAGCATTGAGTCAGAAGCAAAGTTCTTTACGTACCTATCACGCAAAACCTCAGACACTTTTACGCTCTGAGGATCACGATAGACACTTCTATACGGATTGAATTTATATGCCATTACTTTTTAGCTTTGGGTTTGGTATGCCCGTATCCTTTCTTTTTCATTCTAAGGTGATCAGCATTTGTGTTAGCTTTGTAACCTTTTCCTGTTTTTGGGTCATACATCATATGAGTTTTGAACCCACCTTTTTTCCTTTGTACTCGCTTACGACCCTTAATATAACCACCATGTTTTTGTTGTTGTGGTTGGGGTACAGGGACTGGTGCCGCTGGTCCTGCTGTTCCTCTTCTAGCATTTCGTATTGCTTTTCTACCGTCTATTCTTGCTTGTCTTCGAGCACTAGGTTGCTTCTTAACTTTACCCCCTCCCCTTTGACCTTTCTCTTGCATCTGAGCAGCTAGAGTAGCAACCTCTTCCTCAGACATGTTGGGATTGGACCTGCGGAGCTCTTCTCTAAGCAGCACACCAGTCTCACCTGATGTAGCTTCTGCCAATCTTTCCTGCCCTTTGTAGTCCAAGACATCTCCAGTAATACCAGCTACACGATCTGCTGCTGCATCAAGTGCACCCATGACTTCCTCACGTCTGTCTTTTATCTGCTCTCTTGCAAGCTGTCTGTTAAACGTCTGAGCTGCAGCATCTTGCCCGATGTTAAACTCAGATGTGCGTGCTCCCAACTTTGCTTCGTCCGCAGCCAATTGTTTGTTTGCTCTAGACTCTGCGTTTGCAATCTGCAAATCACCTTGTCTCTTCTTACCCATTGCAGCAATCATGTTTACCATACCTGCTGGTCCCCCTGCGTTGTTCTCAATGCTAGCCATAGTTGCTCTCATATCTGAGGCATTAGATGACCTCTCTGCATTGAAGTTTACTCTCGGGAGCTGTGGCTTAGCGTAAGACTGTGGAGCATATCCAGGCACTCTGGTTGGCTTCTTCAACAAAGCATAAGCTGGTGGTATCAGCTGTGATGCACCGGCGAGCAAAGCCCCCAATGGTACATCTCTCTTCTTATTTACTTGTGTCTCTGGAGCAACAGTTCCTTCTGGTTGTTCAGGTTCTGGTCCTTCTACAGGATCAGGTATCTTAACGTCCATCTCAACCTCTTCATAGTTCAACTCTTTTGGGTCTGGTGGACGCTGCAGCAAGTTTGTACTAGCCCATTGCTCCCCGAACACCAAGTCACCTGAATCATTCTTTGCGGATATCTTACCGCTTACCAAATCGTTGGGTAGGTTGTTGTACCATTCACGGAACTTACCCTTTTCTTCTTTGCTGTTGAATGCATCTGGATTGAAGGTACCATCCTCATTCTTGTACTTGGAGAAGTCAAAGTTTCTATTCTCCTCCGGGAGGTTCTGCATGTCACCCTCCATCTTCTGCAGCCAAGTACCTATTTGGTCTTCTTGGTTCCCCCCGTAGATACGTCCAGAGCCATCTTCTTTTGCCCTCTCCTTAGCACCGGCCTCTGCACGTGCAGCACGTTTAGCTTCGTTTTCAGCTACAACTCTGTCTCTTTCAGCTCTTGCCGCTTCAACATCCTCTGGTGTTCTACCTTGGTTACGTGCATTGGTAGCAGCTCTGCTCAACTCTGCTGCAGCTTCTTCTCCGCTCATGTCGTTGGAGAAGTTACCTTCACCAAGTCCAGCAAGAAGATCAGCAGTTCCTCCTGTCTGCATAACCTTGGGGGTTCTACCTGCTTTCTTCTCCTGCATCTTAGCAAGGTTCTGAATGTCCTTTTGATTAGCACCTCCTTTGAGGAGTTCTTTATGTCTGTTAGCAAATGTCTTACCACCAAGCTTGAGGTAGTCTGAGAAGATGTAATCTTTTGCTTGTCCTCCTGATTTCTTCATGTTTACTTTATCCATAGTTTCACCACCCTCTACCTCTGTCATCTTGTCTAGCATAATACCACCCTGGTTATGCTTCTTACCAATAAACTCTACAGCTCCTCCGGGCAATGGAGACACTTTACCTCCCGGCAGTTTCCGCTCACCCCCAGACTTAGCTCTGTTTACTTGATCGTAAGCTTTTGTAGATGAGGTAGCAGTATTAAATCCTGCACCAGCTTTAGACGAGAATGGGTCTGGGCCACTAAATGCAGAAGCTCTAAGCGCTTTATTCTGTCCCCGACGAAGCTCCTTAACGGCTGCTTTTCTTTCACCTTCCTGTGCTTTACGGGCTTTAAAGAGACCACCTATAGCTCCAATACCGGCACCAATAGCACCACCAAGTCCTGGTATGATCTTGTTGCCTATGTCGAATCCTTTACCTGCACCCTTTACAGCCCCACCTACAGCTGCACCAGTTCTTTGTTTCTTGTCTGTGCGAAATGCGTCACTTGCTGTTGCAGAACCTTTGCTAATTAGCTTCTCTGCACCTGCACCAAGCAAACTTGCTGCCCCACTTAAACCAATCTTACCTGATTTAATACCTTCCATAAGGTTTTGACCCTGCCCTCGCAAGTCCATACCTAGGTTTTCAAGCCCTCCTCTAAAGCTTCTGCCTTGAATTAGGTCACCAACGTTACCTGTAGGCATTTGCAGTTGTCCCCCAGCTTGGTATCTCTTTACTGACCGCCGTCTCCGTACATCTTTATTTACTCCTTTATACATTATCTATTGGATTTACGGAACTTCGTACCAGCAGCATACAAATATAACAAATTAGTGCTAGAGTTATCGTTGCTAAGTCTAACTCCGAGGAAGTTATCTACGAACCTTTTCTGCATATGCCAAGGCTTACCTGCATCTAGGTACTCGGGGTTAACTACACCCTCATCTGTGAACATAGGTTCTGATGATATAGGTGCTTCTATTGTAGCAGTAACTCCACCAACTACGTTCTCAAATCCTGAGTTGATGTACTCACTGGTTTGAGTTGTATACTTGGCTAGGTCCCTGAATGAATTAATATACCAAAAACCATCTACTTTACGTACGTTCTGTAGGTAATTTAAGTTTGTGGACAGTGCTGATACCTGAGATGTGTTGTACACGTAGAAGGAGGTAAACCCTGGGTTTGTCCTACCCTCAGTCTGTGTAACGTTTTCAGAGTTTCTTTTCTTGACATCTGCAAAGTAAGACAGAGCCGAGTACTGATTACCCCCTGAAGGAGAACTGTTGTCTATGAACTCTACCTCAAATGGGTAAACTGTACCATAGAAGTTCCCAGGGTTATCTACATCGGAATGTTCCCACAAACTTGTGTCTTTGTAGCTAAACAATGATTCAGCAGTAGATACGTACAACTTAGGCAAGTAGCTATGACGACTTCCCCATATTTTAAGCTCGGGGTAGTAGGACAAAGTCCAACCTTCTGGGGTAAAGTAGGCCTCGCCAATGGGTGTTTGGTCCCCCAGGTTGACCTCTGTTAACAGTATGAAGTCATTGTTTACAAAGTCTACCACAAAAAGACTTCCAGGAGGTAGATCGCTGATAGGCACAATTGCTTGACCTCCAGGTGCATTATTATAAATTATCTGCTGACTCCCAGTAAGTGTTATCTGATCTCTGGTTACGATAGAATTTTGAGTTCCAGGTTCTCTGGATCTGCCTTTAAAAAACGCTGCTGTTGGCTTTGGTTCTCGCTTTGTAATTAGAACTCTTTTGTACACAGGGTCATAGGACATGGTGAATCCCATGGGGACGCTCCCGGTTGTTGCATCTGGGTGGTGTGTGAAGAGTTCAGAGTACGGGTCTATTCCCAACTGCTCTATCTGGAAAGGAATGTTATCCCTCAACCAACTCTCCATCCCGCCCATCACTTCTTCTATCCCCTGCCCTGAGACGTTGTATATCTTCCTATCCTTTGCCGAAATATAGAATCGACCGTAGGGTGTAGTTATTCCTCCATACACAGACGTAGTTCCTCCGTATCCATTCTTTGTATCTCGAAGCTCCATAGGCTCCTGTGCAAAGATGTCACCACTCCCAATGAATGCTGTTACATCTCCCACAGCGAGGTTCTCCTTTCCTTGTGTGCGGAACAAAGACCTCTCGGTGTGAACGTACAACATACCCCCAAGAGTAAACAAGGACCATATTTCTCCACGGTTCTTTACCATGTCCTTGAAGTCATTGGCCAGGAACTGTCGGAACTGATCACCGATTATACCCCCTGCAGCCTTTGACCTAATGACCCTTGTTGGGAATGTGCTTACGTCATCCCCGGCAGGCAATCTCTTTGGGAATGGTACTGCTACTCTGATGTCTTGCAAGAAGGAGTAGTGATCCTCGTACAACAACTTGTCCTGTTTGGTGTAGTCGTTGGTAGGAGGAGATATCAAAACATCCATAGCCACGTCGGCATCGAAGAACTTTGTGGTCTGGCCTTCCTCGACGTCAGACTTGTGTCTCAATCCCAAGTTATCGTCTGACTCTACCATAAAGGAGAACAGTGTAGACTGAGGATTTGAGTCTCCCTGTACCCAGTTGTCTACGTTGCTTATCAGCTGCTTAGCTCCTTCAAATCGCTCACTCCTGTCATCAAAACTATCTACATCTGTTACCCAGATGTTCATACCGTTTACCTTTCCAAAGGTCTCAGCGCTGCTGGGATTAAGAAAGTCTGGTAGATCTGCTTGGAACCTATCATAGTTTCCTTGTTTTGTGTGGAACTTATTGTCATCAACAGGTCCAAACTCTGTGGTGTGATCAGAACCAGGATCAGACAAGTTGTTTCCTCTTTTGCGGGCAGCCCTGAAGTAACAGTGCCCATAGCTGTGGGATGTTGTTCTAAAAGCATACCTACTGATGTAAGTGTCTCCCCCAAATATCTCCCCAGACTCTCCGCCTTGGTAATAATTAGTTGAGTTATTATAATCATCGAGGCACTCACCAGTATCAAGACCGAGTACATTAACGTCTCCGGCGTTTAGGGTTATCTCTCTTGGCTCTATAGCCTTATAGTATCCTGTCCATACAAGCTCCTGTTTATCGAACGGGTTGTAGACATCTGTTTTAGCACTTTCTAAGTTTACAAGCCATGCCATTGGGTACCCATCGAACGCGTTGTCTGGCGGGTTAAGACCATATTTGAATCCTCTATAGTAGAACTCTGCCTGCTCAGGATCTCCATTGCCGTAACTGCTGCCCTCCTCTATGTAATCGGGCATACGTTCGTGGTAGAACGCGTCAGGATACAAGAAGTTATCGTGCTCTCCCCACTTTACAATATCCCACGCCGTACCGTTTTCAGCTCCTCCGTTCCAGTAGGTAGCACCTTTAAATCTGTATCCCTTGAGGTGAGGAAGTCCACTATCCAAACCGATGACAATGCTGCTCTCTCCGCCTCTGTTGTATAGTACCTGAGCTCCTTTAAAAGATGTAGACTCTGGGACTTCAATATTGGACTGTCCCTGTGCATATATCTTACTGTTTGGGTCTACTCTGAACACCATCTGGTTCAGTCCTAGAGAACTTGTACTCCAGTGTTTATCATGCGCATCTCTACTAGCTCCACCCTTTACTGCTTCGGCTATGTCCATGACGTGGTTAGGCATAGAATACTTAGCGGCAATACACACAGAGGTCCTCCACTGCCTGATCATAAGATCTTTAGATCTTACAGCATCATCCAGATCGGTACCACCGTCTCCGTCGTCTTCGTCTTTACCTGTTATTTTACCAAACACTCTGCGGAAGAATCCTTTCTTCTTTGGCTTCGATCCGTCGGTTTCTGCATTTCCGTAAGGATTACTCACGTCTTCTTGCAGATCAACAAAGTTATCTGTGATGTCTACTACTTGCCCATCCTTATCAAAGTCCGTGGTGTTTCCAAGGTCTGGGTGTATCCATCCTAGAGAGGGGAATATGGTGAGGTCTTTGGCTCCTCCTTTTCCGGATTTAGATGCCCCACTCCCGTCGTTGATTTGGGTTCTAGCTACAGGCTTTTCAAAAATGTTGGGACCTCCAGTGAAGTGTCTGAACGTGATACCTGCTTGGCAAGAAACGTGGGTAACGTTTTCAAGCGTAGGTCTCTTGCGAAGCATTGTAAAATCGTGGAACGTAAATACAGGGTGTCCTACATATCTAGAGTCTTGACCTGTCTGTTGTGCAACAGTGTTTCTTTTCCAATCTGCGCTGATGAGCATTGCGTTAGCATCTGTATGCTCCAGTCCCCCGTACAGGTAGAATGCATTCTTGTAAGGACCTCTCCTAGCAAGAAGTTTGTTCTGGGTGGGTACAGAAGCATACCTAGGATGTGAAGGAACTGCGATGCTTTGCCCCGCAACGATCTTGTCTTCAGGCTTTCTTTTAGCGTAGTACACCTTGTACCCCTGCACTTTCTTTAGGATGTGCTTTGGTATCTTGATGTTCTTTAGTTGAATACCCAAGAGTCTTATTGGATCTCTGCTTACAATTTTACTCTCCTTGTAGGTATTTTCAAACCCCGTAAGAGATGAAACTACAGTGTTTGTATACTCTTCAGGTACGACAGACTGATGGGATGTATAGTATCCGCTAGCATTAAGCTGCCCAAGAACGTTGTTAAATATGTCTCTTGGCTGATCCTCGTCCGATAAAAACCCACTATGCATACGCAGGAAAGAGCTTCGGGGGTTATGGTTAGAGGGCATCTTGTGGTGCCTAACTCTCTTTCCTCTTAAGTCAAAAGTCGAACTTGTAATTCCTACTCCTTGGGAAGTAACAAGACCCCCCACAAAGTCGTCGCTCTCTGGGTATCTTTCATTTATGTTCTCCCAGAACGAAAAGCCGTTGTGCTGCTTCGTTACCCCGTCGTAATTCTGACCGTCATTTATAAAGTCCGGAACCATGGCATCACGCATACTAGAGTCTACATACTGGTAAATTCTAGCATTTGGATCATTCACAGCTATCTCTGAGGGGTAAAACCCAAAAGAGTTTCTTACCTCACTCCATTTTCCCGCAGAAGCGCTGAAGCTGTCTCTCTCACTAAGGTACTTTGGGGCAGCGCTAGGGTTTACTCCTGGTGGTGCAATTTTAGCCTTAAGCGGCTCCCTGCCTGGGATGTGATACGCATATGTCTCTGTACCATCTTTTAGTACAAATGATATATAAAATGCGTATACGTCTCCTCTGCGGAATGTCTTCTGTTTGTAAGAGAACCTAAAGTCTTTATATCCTTTTGCTACTTTCTCGGTTAGAGAGTATGCTTGGTCTATGTCGTCTTGAAGCCCTGTTACTACACCGCTCCCAAACTTCAACAGCCCGTACAGGTGCTCAAAGTACGTTCTCCGCATCTGATCATCCTGCATCTTCTGCCCAAGACTACTTCCCGAGCCATACTGCTGAGAAACAAATGTCTGTCCTATACCAAACTGAGCTCCAGAATTTCCCTGGTCTGCAGCGTAGGGTAGCAGCATCTGAGCGTAGCCCTTGTTGAGGCTTACAACATCAAACATGCGGATGTCAAACCTATTGTAGTCTTTTACAACTGTTTCTAGCTTTATGTTGTTGGCGTACCGTTGGAACCCAATGTCTTTTCTAGACTTGAGATTTCCTAGATAGAGCCTATCATCCAATTGCGTAATGCTCTTTGCTGTGAGGTAGCCTACATTATCTATGATAATGTCTTCTACTGAAGATGTAGACTTCTCTTCGTTGCCTGTAAAGACAACATCCATGGTAAGACCACTACCGTTATTAGATAGTTCTATTCTTTCCAACTTATATGCAAACTCTGCATTGCCTACCCTTTGTATGATAGTAGGCTGTAGGAATTTGTAGTTGTTGTTGTAGAATGTTTTAACCTGAAACTTGATTGCCTTTGTTGTCTGGCTACCAGCTTGGCATCCAGTGATAACATCTGCAGGGTATTGCTGCTCCTGACTTTGGAATATGTAGACAGGGTTTGACACCACAAAGTAGTCTGTCTCAAGAAAGTTCTCGTCAGAGTAACACAGTGCTAGGTGATATGCTCCGGAAACCAATACTCCTCCCTCGAAGATTGAAGCCTTCTCTATGATAGAGTGCTTACCCACTTTTGCAAACAAGCTTAGCTTACTTACGCTAAAACTTTCATCGCTGTCATACAGCTTAGTGTATGCACCTTGGCTGCCGTCTGTCTTGAGATACTCTAACTGCCGTGTAACATTGAACGCTCTGGGAGGATTAAAGTTTTTGATTGCCTTACCCTCAGGGGTATCCTCTTCTGTATAGTAGTTGTCTGTGAAGTAAACAATGATCTCATTCTTAGAGTCTACTTTAAATTCCCCTACAATAGGGTGACTCTTTTGAAAATTTAGATTTGGACTCATGTATAGAATCCTACTCTCGTTCGTTCTAGTATTTGTTAATACTATACCGGAGTTCTCGGGTGAGAAGTCTGGGACAGGCGGGCCAGCAAGTGCAATTTGTGGATCTGGATCTACGTAACAGAAAGATATAACCTGGTTGTTAAGCAGAGGGACTGCACCAATGATATGCATCAAGTGGGTTCCAAGACGTATTGTACCCTGCTCATTGACAATAGCCCCCTTGGAATAATACAAGTTGGCATTGAGAGCGTCTCTAAGTGTACCTTCAGGCTGATCGACTCTTTCCGAGTCTTTGTGCATGCCTTTTACAAACTTCTTCATGTAGTACTGTAATTACCTCTGTAGATATCTTCTCTAGTTCCCAAGTTCTCAAAGCCGTTATCGGTTCTATTGATGTTGGGTATCAATCTCACCCACTGGTTCATAAATGACTCGTATCTATCAATGTCTGGGTACACTGCGGAGTTGCGCGCTTGTGTGCAGTAGTACTTCCACTGTTGGTCAGCGAAGTCATAAGCAATACCGTTGGTACTCTGCAATCCTCCAAGCAACATCTTCTTGTATATGTACCAGAACATAGCTTCCTTGAAGCTGATGTCATCCGGAACTAGTGGGTAGCATTCTGCGTCTGTGGGGAATGCTTTGTACGATAGACAGACTTTACCTTCTTGGAAAGATGTCTTTACATACCCGTCTTCTACGAAGTAACACTCCTTGCACTTGGCTGTCTTGTTTACACAGTCTTCGCAGTGTATGCCTTCTGGGAAGTTTGTGGTACAGTAAGACAACATGGTTTGGGGCTGAGACATGTAATCGTTCTCCAGTATCTGCAACCTAGTGTTGATCTCATTTAGAGTAGGGCTTGTTCCTTTGAATGCAGTTCTAGCCTCTTGTAATCCAGTGTCACTAAGATTACTGGTGACGGTGCCATCAACAAGAGTTGCGATGCTATCTGTTACCTTGTTTCTTGCGTCTATTGTATCGTCCAATACCTCACCAAGCAAAGCGGTTAGAGTGCTTATTTGACTAGCCGTACTTATCCCACTGACAGATTCGTTGATCGATATCTGATTTATATAATACAGATCTGGGGGCAGTACTGCTTTAAAGTCCTTGACTTCTAGCACGCACCCCTCTGTTACCAATTGAGCACTTGCTCCAATGTGTTCAAGAGCTTCCCCAATCCATTCTACGGCATCATCTATCCAATTCCCGTCGGGGGGATTCAAGTCTCGCATAACCTTTCTAAGGATTATCTGAGAAGATGTAGTCTTATATATTGCCATGTTTCTTAAATCTTAGGTAAGCTATCTCGTTATCCTTCAACAGTTTAGTTAACTTCTCTTTGTTCCCCTTTATACCTCTGGTTGGGGTAAACCTGTATGCAGACTTGTTAGAAATCTTACACTTTGATTTCTTCCAATGGTACTTACAGTACCAAGGATCGGTGTAGTAGATAAACCACTTCTCACCTTTCTCGGTCTCTGCATTGTAGAGCTCCTTACCTTGGGATAGGAGTTCCTGTTTGTACTTGTTGCTCTCCCACCAATCGATCGTGGGTTTGCTAGGGTTGCGTTCAATCCTCATTACGGAAAGGCTGGACATGTTACTGCCCATGTTAAACTCCTTACCATCAAGAATCATATCAATTACCTGCATGTTGAATTCCTCACAGAGCTGCTTGAACAAGCGAGTCTCTATAGGGTCTTCAACATGCTTTAGGTAATCCTTATGTATATCCTTGATTGTATGCACTTACTTTCCTTTACTGCCCCAATTAGCAGCACCGACCTTACGGCACTTAGAGAGAGCACCTGAAGCATAAGCTGAAGGCCAGACACTATATCTGGACTTCACCTTATGATAACAGGCATCTTTCTTAGCACCCCCTTTCTTATAATCAAGTTTTGGATACTTCATTATCTACGCCCTCTTCGCTTTGACTTTCTTCTGTCTTTGATGCCACCCTTCTTCATCTTTCTCTTTCCTCCGTACATCATCTGCTCTTCTTGTTGCTCCATTCCTTGTTGAGCCATAGGGTTAGAGTTTCCGAATGCACCACCCATACCTCCTTGCATAGCACCTTGAGCCATACCTTTCAAACCGCCACCGGAGCCAATAGATCCTGCCAAACCTTTAGCAGCACCAAATGCTCTACCAAGAAGTCCACCACCGGCTGCTCCTTTAGCAGCACCCAACAGCTTCTTACCAAATCCTCCTTTAGCTCCTTGAGCTCCACCGATAGCTCCCATAAGTCCGCCCAAGAACTTCTTGTCGGTCTTACCTTTCGCTGCTCTGATGTTCTCTCTCATTTGAGCCTTAGCTCCTTTTACAGCTGAACGTCTAGCAAGCTTTGGAGCTTTTCTTTCAGCTCTCTTTCCTTCTCTGCCTGCTTTAGCCGAAGCTCTGCTTTGGATTCTACCAACTTTGCTTGCACCGCGCTGTTCCATTCTAGAGACTTTAGCTGCTCCAGACTTACGATCCGCTTTACGTCCAGCACGATCTGCTTTACGACCAGCTCTTTTAACGGCTCTCTCTTTAGATCCAGCTCTGGCTGAAGGCTTCACTTTTTTAGCACCTGATGTATCTCCCTTGGCAACTTTGTCCATAGTTGAGCTACCGCGTGTGTCTACACTTTTAGCTTCACCTGCGGAAGTCCTTGGAGCTGGTGTCGTTGGAGCTGCTCCCTCCTTCTTGTACTTACGTCCTTCCCAAGTAAATGTGCTTCCTGCTTCTGCAGCAGCATATGCTTTACGGAACGATTTAGCTTGGTCAGATCCTTTAGCGTAAACTGGGTAGTTAGCACCACCTGACTGCATTTTTTTGCTAGGTCCACCAAACTTGACTTCTTTAGAAGGTTCCATGTAGTCACCTCCCATTTTCTTGTAGCCCATCTTGTTGCGTACGGGCTTAGGGAGCTTCTTGAGTCCCTTTTGCTTGGCTCCTGGGCTCTTAAGACCCCCTGCCTGCATTTTCTTTTTCATTGTTTTAGATTTTTTGTTTTTAGATTCTTTTCCTGCAGGACCATCATCGTCATATGGGGTACCGCCGGGATACTGTCTTGCGACTTTAGTTTCTTTTGGAGTTCTATTTGGGACCTGCTGAAAAAATGCGCTCTTACCTTTTTTGAGCATCTCATCTCTTTTACGAAGTTGCTTTGGTGTAAGAGTATCGCTCATGTACGGTGAACCGCCTCTTTGCTTTGTCTTAAGACCTTGTTTCTCGACTTTGTTTTCTATACGATCAACAGATAGCTGCCTTTGTCTAAAGTCTGCCATTGACTCTCCGGGCTTTCTCTTGACGGCTCCTATCCTACGATCAAAGCTAGCATCTCCGACACCGATTTTTTTCATTTTTCGCATTCTAAACGCAGAGCGTTTTGGGCCCCCTGATTGTTTCTTATATGTCATTTCTTTTTGTTTTTCCAAGACACACGCTTGGTAGATTTTTTAGCGGACATACCTTTTCTGGTACACCCACTGAGTGTTGGACGGCAAGCGGGGTATCCTGTCTTCCTGCCTTCCGATTTAGATTTTCTACCACAGGGTACAAATTTACCTGCAGCCTTGGAAGCTTTGCAGTCCACCCAGCCTCGACCGCTATTGCGGCCAAACCATTTACGTAGACCTTCGCTAGCCATTACCCCTTGGTCCAGTACCCGTACTCAGCTACAATAGTAGCTGCAGATGCTTCAAGCTGTATACCGTGACTTGCTCCTCCACATGGGAAGAAAGTAAATTCACCTGGAGCAAGCTTGGCAAATACTACGTCTCCTGTTTTCTCTACAGCAAGGGTAGTTGTAACTGCAGAACCAGCAGCGTCAAGGCCTGTATGCTTGATGTAAACGTAATACGTTTGTCCATCTGTATTAGGTTGGATAATGTTATTTGCCCCCGTAGTAGTTACAGAAGCCCTGGCTATATTAATAGCGGGGTTGGTTGTAGTCAAAGCGTCAGTTACTGTTACGCTAAGTCTATCGGATGTGGCGTCACTCGAAGTAAGAGAGAGTGTTGCATTTAAAGTTGCCATTTTATTCTATTTGTTTGTAAGATACTAATTAAAACGAGTTCATTATGATTTCATCTACAGCTTCTTGTACATCTTTTTCTGTAGCTTCAAGTTGCATCATAATGTTTGCCTGAAAGCGGGCTTCTTCTTCCCCCTCGTTAAACACTATAATAGTCGGCACAACTACTATCTTGTGTTCTTTTTGCAGATCAGGCGATGCTGCAATGTCTATGCGATTTGTAGTACAATCGCTTATTTTGTTTATCCATGCAACAGAGTTTGCGGCATTGAAGCTCGCGTTAAACTCTACTACACAGATACCACTACTGCTTATTTCTGGAGCAGGATTGTCCGTGGACACATACACCGCCGAGAATAATAGTAGAGATAAGGCAGCCAATAGTGCAGTTTTCATGTCTCATGTTATTTAAGTTTATCGATTTTTTCTTCAATACGTTTCATGTCTTCTTTGATCTCAGTGACATCTTCCTGAGTGGTCATGATTGTTTGACGGACGAGCTGGTCCTTCATGTCAAACTCCATGCGTGTAATCTCTGGAGCCAATGGCTCAGGCAGTTCTTTTGCCTCTGCAATGTCTGCTTGTAATACAAACCACATGCTGATCAACGCCCCCAACCCCGTAGCTGCCATACCTATTGTCTTTAGGTCTAGTGTAATCTTAGTATTCTCACCTATCTGCTTTGCCATTATAGTAGTATGTAATTTAATCCTATGGAGAAGTCATGCCACTCCCTGTTCCAGTATCTGTTATATTTACCCTCAGCAAATATCCCAAAGTTTTTTGTAAGCTTAGTTCCAAATACAAGTCCTACACCGAAGTCAACCCATTGGTCGCTGTTGACAAAGTTGTGGTAAGAGTATTCCCCATCTGTATTAAGATGGTAAGGCATTAAGTTGCCCCAGCTGTGTACCCAAAAGTCTTTGCTATAGTGGTAGAAGTCATATCCTACAACTAGAGAGTGGACCCACTGGTCTTGCAGCTCTGACCTCTTAGATGCTACGTAGTCATCTAGTACCTGTGGTACTACTACCTGCTCCCATACTGCTGGGTCATTGGCTACAAGCACACCATCGGGGTTAAAGAACTCACCAGTATTTACATCTATGCTGTATCCTTCTTGCAAAGCAAGTGAGGTGTAGTGTATCTGATCGTTATCAAGCACCCACTCCTTCAATGGGTCATAGCCGTATGGCTCAGAGATACGCTGCATGATCCCTGCATTGACTGAGAACTTCTTACCAATCTTAGCTCGAGCTCTTTGTGAACCTTCGAAGTAGCTAATATCAGCGAAACCGTCTGCAAGATATTCGGCCTTTACAACCCACCACTCATCTACGTATCGGATGAAGTAGTCTTGGTCTAGGAAGTTTCTTCCTTGCTGTCTTCTCCAATCTGCTTCTGCAAGGAATTCAAGTCCGTTGAACTTTCCAACGGTTGCTGCGTCCCCGTACGTTTTCTCAGTGCCATCATAGAAAACATTAGCTCTGTTCTCATAGCCAAAACGCGCAATCTTGCGGACCCCAAGCGTAAGAGAGTAGTCAAAGGGTGTTTCAACAATCCCGGTTGTAAGTGATCCGGTACTGACAGAATATACGTCATCGTCAGATATCGAGTTGCCGCCATTAGCCGCTGCATAGAACGTTGCTCTTCTAAGCACTTTTTTGTAGAAGTCTCCTTGAGCATAGCTTGTAGTTGAAATTAAAGCTAGGAGTATAGTTAGTATATGCTTCATTGCTTTACGATTGTTTGTTTAACTACCCTTCCCTTGTAGTTGACTACAACAGTGTACATACCTGCAGCAGGCAGTTCAATCTGAGAGTCAGAGCTCATCAATACCTTTTGACCTGTAGAGTTGTATACAGTAGTTAGGGTGCCTTCAGGAGCTTGTATGTTAATGTAGTCCCTGGTTGGGTTAGGGTATACTCTGACTTGATCTACATACGACGGTACATTGGTTATCCCATCTCCGCAGTAGCCATACATCTCTACACACACATCATCCCATCCTATCTCACAACAGTAGGGGTCAACAGATATAACCCATGCATAGCACTGGTCATTCAACCAGTAAGGTTCTCCAGGCCCTGTAATACATCCAGCGTCATAGAAGCATTGGGTTGATGTGTTGGCCTCGTCGTCATAGTTGTAAGCGTCTGGGTCCATACATCCTTCTAGTATGGCTATGCAGCTGTTGTTGTCTACGTTTGCTTCAGGCTCGTAGTTCAATGCATCTTGATCAGTACACCCAAAGATGGCTAGTGTTTGGCAGCTGCCGTCATCGTAGTCAGCCTCAAAGCCCTGTGTGTAGTATTCTAAGTACCCTGCCTGACCACACCCAGGATTGTAGTAGCATGTACTATCCTCACTGTTGACGTTAGGGTTAAAGTTAAATGCTAGGCTATCTGTACATCCATAGGAGAATGGTATACAGGTATTACCGCAGTATGGAGTTACTGAGTAGGTGTTGGGGAATGGGATCATGCTCCACTGAGGTACATTAATCAGTGTGTCCCCTGTTGGTCCTTCGAGCATGAACCCACATTGTGCTATTTGATTCTGTGACTGTGGTGTTGTAAAGAAGAATATCTCAATATCCTGCTGGGCTGACAGAACTATATCGAAGACCTCTTCGTTACCGTCGTTAGGCCCCATCTGATATTGTGGAGATAAAGCACCGTCTTGGTACACACCCAACCAGCTACCAAACCATCCATCCCCTACTCCATCTGTAATAGTCAGAGTGTAGAAGCAGGAGTCTATGGTGTTCTCTGTGTTGGCCAGAGAGTCGTAGTTAAAGTAGGAGTCGTCAGTACACCCGTAAACTTTCAGGGTCTCGCACAATAGGTCTACAGCTACAGTTGCGTCTGGGTTGTACTCTAGGTAATCTGGGTCACCGCATCCTACTACATCTTCTATACTTAAGCAAAGAGGAGTCTCGAACTGAGACGATACACTGTATCCAAAGTCAGCTACAGGTAGAGACCATAGTGTGTCTCCGCACGCAGTAACTGATGCTGTCCCATCTTGTCCACCCCACTGTGATGCACCTAGCCCATCCCCAAAGCTATCGTTAAGTACAATCTCTAGCTCATCTCCTGTGGTTGCACATGTAGAAAACAACAGTGGTATCCCTACTATATCATCAGAGAGTTGACCTATAGATACATCTATGATCTCTTCGTCTGATGTAAGGTTGTATATGCTGAAGCTTGTCTCTCCTGGGTAGTTGTCAAGTACAAGCGTAGTAGTTATCTCTGTCTCCCATAGCTCACATTGTATAGTAAGACCTGTACATGATCCGTTGTTAAAGTTGGCCCAAGGGTTCCAGTTAGATGCCTCAGGGTTTGTACATCCTGGTATTGCTCCACATGGTAGACAGCTCTCCCAACAGAACGGGGGTAAAGTCATGGGACCTTCTACATTAATAGTTCTATTTACATATCCAAACTCATCGAACAAAAAACAAGGGGAATTAGAAACACCTACTGGTTGTTCTTGAACTTCAAAGTTGTCTGCAGAGAACTTCCATAGGTGTTGTCCTTGTGGCATGGGTACTGTTATCTCCCATACTCCGTCACCGTCATCATCGCTCATTGCCCAACAGTTACCGCACCATCCGCTTACTGAAGAGTTAACCTCTGGGATATCTATCTCTGGTGGGTGTGGTCCATTCAGGTCAAGCTGAAATGTGATATTGTATACACAGTCATCGGTTTCGAAGAATGCATCTGGGTTGAAGTTGATGGCTTGTGGGTCTCCACATCCATAGATAGGTGGGGGGCATGGTAATAGGTCAAAGAATACTACGAGCTGGCTAGTGTTAAAGTCGTAGTAGTAATCATTAAGACCACATGCATTGCTTATCCCAATCCATCCTTCCCCAAACCCACAGCAGATACCATCTCCGAAAGAATCATCAACTACTAGGTTGTATTCTCCTGGAGGTAGTTCTATAAGCTGTTGTACATATTGAAAAGCTTCTGTGTATGGACCACCTGATGCAAACGTGCTATCCCCCTGTACGATTGACCATGTGGTCTCAGGTGAGTACTGGTCTGCCTGCAGCTCTAGATTAATCCAGCTCTGACCTAACAACAAGTTAGACAGTCCTATAAATAGTATGGTAAGAAAATTCTTCATTAGCATCTACATCTCCACTTTCTAAGTGCTTTGTTAATACGTGAGTTGGGATCTCTTTTTCCTTTAGAGCCTGTTCTTTTTGCTTTCATACCACACATACGAGAGCAGAATGACTTACGTCTAGACTTCTTCTTACCTGTGGGGTTCTTCTCTGTAACAGCCATAGACAGTTTGCTACCTGGGTTAGCTGCACGATAAGAAGCAATGCCTTTGCGGTTTAGTCCGCCAGACTTGCTCTTACCCTCTTTCCGTGTCCATGCTGCACTTCCCATTTTAATCCTCGTTTTTGAGATTTTTTATAGATACTCCTATTGCTCTGGCTTCGCTTGCAGTAACTGCTTTATTAGAAAAGACCTTAGCTGTTAAAAGCAACCCACTGAGTCCCCTGCTTCCAGCTCCGTTGTGCATGATAAAGTCTAAAAGGAAGGCGTTCGAGAATAGACCTCCAGTATTGGAAGCTATCAAATCTCCGTCGATATTGTAGAAACTTACGCTACCGGCATCATCGTTAGAGATGATGAGTGCCTCTACGTCAGATCCAAACGTATAGCTTACAGTGCTGTTGTTGGTGTTGTTTGTTGGAACAGTAACCTCGTCTCCAGCTGGTGATCTGCTACTGTTAGCCTCCATCAAGATGCCTGCTCCTCCTGCCGCGATACCGTAATGAGCTGTATTGGTGTTAGATGCAAACAACCAAGCGTCTGAAGTGTAGTTTCCCCCTACCCAAGCGCATATCAAAGTATAGGGTGAGCTTCCAAGGGCCACTTGAACGGAAAGATCCAATCCGTCATTCCCGTCAAAAGACAAGGCTGCAACATCAACATCAAGCTTGGCACTAACTCCTGCCGCCCTGTGGTTGGGCCTGCGGGATGCCGTGGTCTGAGCTCCGTTTCTTGTTACGGACGTCTTGTTAGGAAGCTTCTGTGAGTCCCCTATAGAGGTGTTATCCGAGGTGCCTAGGTCGCAGTGGGGTGCGTAAAGTAATTCTAATGCCATGATTATGCGCTTATATCTATTTGTTGGCCTAAGGCGTCGCTTGAGATAGAGTCTGAGTCTTCAAAGCCCGTGCCTTTCAAGATAATGTCGACTCGAAAGGACTGAGTCTCTATAGACGTTGATATGTCTTGGCTAAACACGTTAGTATCAGCCATGTCGAGCGTGTCGGCGCCCCCATCAGAAGCAAGAGCACTCTGGCTTGATGAACCAGTAGCGTCGGTAAGAAAAATGTTGTCTGAGCTCGATCCTGCCTTATATACACTTAAGCCCGTCGCTGTAGCTGTGGAGATGACTGTACCATCTGCAGGGCTGACTCTGTTTAGCGTCACATCGGCAGTTAGGGCTGTATACCTGCTATATGCTCCTTGAGTTGATTGACCTACCTGGTCTGGAGTATCACCACTAAGTTTGCACCTTATAGCAAAGAAAGCGTCAGTGGGCTTTTCCAGCAATCTCGCAGTTGAAATCGTAAGCTTAAACTCTTGAACGGTACTACCAGCAGCGGTAGAAAGCGACAGACCTAACATGTTATGATCCTGCTACCGATACTGTTACACCTGCTGCTGCGTATCCTATCATCTTACCACTATCAAGCTCCACAACTGCAAAGTTGCCATAGATAGTCATACCCTTAGGTATAGTAAGAGTCCCAGACAAGTCTTGTATGGATCCAGAATTATCACTTTCTGTAATGTTGGTATCACCTTCACTTGCATCAATCACTGAATCCTCCAATGCACTGAGTGCATAGAAAGGTCCTGTAAAAGCTTTAGTACCAGTTAGCAGGACTGTGGATGTAGGAGCTGTAGCTCTGTCCATCCTTTCGTCAGTAGCTTCTACTGCGGTTTTGATTGCAGTATTGATTGTTTCTAGAGCGTCTGTGTTTATCTCCAGTCCGTCAGCATCTACAGACACATTTATGTTCTCTGTGTTCTTACGAATTGCATCTAGCAGTATAT